>JADMIO010996526.1_pt1 | contig 135101 bp, 109 predicted proteins | sample 8958161 | NCBI WGS metagenome assembly JADMIO01 (sample SAMN16585339, study PRJNA669376) | soil metagenome | isolation source: Crop rotation soil | place: USA: Cullars Rotation, Alabama | collected 2011 | reverse complement strand
CGCGACAACTTGTCCACGTGGAATTCTAAGCTTAGGATCCCAATGTGCTGGAAAGATCTGGTTGCTCTCGACTCACTTCATCGTACTGACTCTCCACTCCTCACAACCCGCTATCGGCGTCCGCAAGCCCCGACCATGTCGGGGCAAGCGGACGCCCTGCAATTTCAACTCCCCCATGGTTCTCCTTGTCGTCGCCGCGCTTATCCTCATCCGACTGGTGGCCGAGCTTTTTCTCGCGACGTTGAACCGCCGGGAAGTCCGCCGGCACGCGGCGGCGCCACCGGCGGCCGCGGCGGCGATCATGGACGCCGCGACTTACCGCCGCTCGGTGGCCTATACGCTCGAGAAATCCCATTTTTCCGCGGTCACGGATATCTTCGACAGCCTCCTCCTCGGACTGATCCTCTTCGGCGGCATCATGCCGGCGCTCTTCAACCGCATTGCCGCGACCGGCAACCTGGACGCGATGTGGGACGACGCGCTCTTCGTGCTCGCCGCCGGCATCCTGATCTCGATCCCCGGCCTGCCGTTCGACTGGTGGGCGCAGTTCCGGCTCGAGCAGAAATACGGGTTCAACAAGAGCTCCGGCAAACTCTGGATCGTCGACAAGATCAAGGGCCTGGCCCTCGTCCTGATCATCGGCTTCCCGCTCCTCTGGCTCCTGCTCCGGCTGGTGGCCTGGGCGGGTGACCTGTGGTGGATCTGGGGCTTCGCGGTCCTGTTCGGCTTCCAGCTCCTGATGATCGTGCTGTACCCGAAGCTCATCCTGCCGCTCTTCAACAAGCTGGCGCCGCTGCCCGAGGGGCCGCTGAAGGATCGCCTGATGGCGCTGGCCGATCGCACGGGCTTTCACGCCCGCACGATCGAGGTGATGGACGGCTCCAAGCGCTCCGGCCATTCGAATGCCTTCTTCACCGGCTTCGGCCGCTTCCGTCGGATCGTGCTCTTCGACACCTTGATCGCGCAGCTTGCGCCGGAGGAATTGGAGGCCGTGCTCGCCCACGAGATTGGACACTACCGGCTCGGCCACATCCCCAAGGGCCTCGCGCTCGCGGCGGTGTTCCAGTTTGTCGGCTTCGGCGTGGTCGCGTGGCTCGCGCGCCAGTGGTGGTTCAACACCGCCTTTGGCTTCCCGACCGACACCCTCGCCCCGGCCTTCCTCCTCTTCGGGCTGCTCAGCGGGCTGGTGACGTTCTGGCTGACGCCCGTCTTCAATTGGCGCTCGCGAAAGCACGAATACGAGGCCGATGCCTTCGCCCGCGACGCGATGCACTCCGCCGCCCCGATGGTCGCCGCCCTGCGCAAGCTAGCCGAGAAGAACCTGACCAACCTCACGCCTCACAGGTGGTACAGCGCGTTCTACTACTCCCATCCGACGATCGTGGAACGCGAGCGGGCGCTGACGGCGGAGTAGCGAAGTTTTTTAAACAGGAGGATCGGGAGAGACGTGGAGGACTGGTTACAGGTCTAGCGTGGTGTAGACGGCCCGGTGGTCGCTGGCGGATTTGGCGGCGGGTCCGTCGAAGATGCGTGCGCCGGGTTTCCGCACGGCTGACTGGAGCCCGCCGGAGACCAGGATGTGATCGACGCGCGCATAGGAATCCTCCGCCGCGTAGTAATAGGTCCACCGCTCGTCCCGTGAATCTGTCGCCGGGACCATCGCCGCGATCGCGGTCGCGCCACGCCTGAGGAGCCGGTCCAAGGGCTTGCTGCCGGGGCCGTCGTTGCAGTCTCCGACGACGAGAAAACGCGCGGTCTCGGGATCGGGGAAGCGGGCCAGGACCAGGTCGCGAACCGCGGTCGCCTCCGCCTCGCGGCGAATCGCGGACAGTGGATCGTCCGGCCGCTCCGTCAGCCGGCTCTTCAGGTGGAGCGCAAACACTGTCACGTCGCCGCCGTCCGCCGCGAAGACTGCCTCGAGCAGGCCGCGTTTCACGACATCCGGCTCCTTGAAATACCGGATCCGAAGCGCCGCGTGAAGGGTCACCTTGCGCGGCGCGGTCTTGGCGAGCAGCGCAACGTGGCGGTCCGGGTCGTCGGCCTCGAGGAGCACGGCATAGGGATAGTCGAGCCCCTCGGCCTTCAGGTCGCGGCGGAGCTCGTCGAGGTAGGGCTTCGGGCCCATTTCCTGCAGCGCCAGGATATCCGCGTTGATCGCCCGGATGACGGCCCGCAGCGCCTGCTTCTCCGGCTCGGGCTTCGGGAAGTCAGGCCGGAATCCCTCCGGTGTCATCCGGTCCGCCGCCGTGTAGTTGCGCACATTGTACGTCGCCACCACCAACGGCCCGGCGCGAGCGCTTGCGGAGAAAAGAAGGACAAGTACGAGCCACCGAAGACGCACAGTGGCCCGACTGAATCGCCGACGAAGCGGCGTTCAACCAAAACCTACGATTTGCGCTGCGCCAAGCCCGTCTACCCGTGTCTCCCGATCCTCCTGTTCAAAAAATCACCCCAGCCTACCGCGTGACGGTGATCGGGATCGCGATTTCGCTGCCGTCGACGGACTTCAGGAAGATGCTGCCGCTCCCGGGAGTGCCGCCCTCGACTTGGACGCGGACGGAATTCTGGCCGCCCGGGACGATCACCTCGGGCATGATCACGCTCTGCTGCACGTCGGTCGAGTCCTGGAGCAGGAGCCCCCCGGCCGGCGCGGCAAAGGGAATCGTGACCGTGAGCATGGCGCGTTGTCCCGTGCGGAGGTTCAGCGACGAGGGCGAAACCTGGACCGAGCCGCCTCCGCCTGGGGCGGCGGCTCCGGCGCCCGGTGCACCCGGGTCGACGCGGAAGGTGCCGATCGGGTTGTTGCCGGATGGTCCGTTCACGGAGACGCGGTAGTTCTGGTTCGCCTGGACGGCCGGGACGATGAAGCTCAGCGAGTTGCTCGATTCGAAGGTGGTCCGCGCCTCCGTGCCATCGAGGAACACGCGGTCCTGCCCGGTGAACCCGCGGCCGAGGACGCCGATGCGGGAGCCGATCGGCCCGCGGTTGGCCGTGATCGCGACGACGTTGCGGCGGGCGATACGGACATGCTGGACGTCGGTGTACGCCTCGCGGTCGAGCTGCCGTCCGCTGGCCTCGACCTTGTAGGTGATCAGGAAGTAATAAGCGACCTCCTCGCGCCCGGCCGGGAGGGAATACTCATACTCCCAGATGTCATCGGCCAGGGTGCTTCGCTTGAGCGGATGATTCTCGCCGTCGATGATCACATGGCCCTCCACGCTCCCGGGGACGATCGCGGTCGCGCGCTGCACCACGCGGAGGGAAAGGGTGTAAATCTGGGAGGGATTCTCCGGCAGCGTGTCCGGTGTCAGGTTGGTCAGCTTGAACTCGCAGCCGCTCAGCGCCAGGAGCGCCAGCGCGCCGCCGAGCCACAAAAGGAATTTTCTCGCGAGACCAGGTTGATTGATGTGCATTGCGTAGGTGGGAACCGGGCAGGAATTAACGAGAGTTAGTAACGTTTCAGCCAGTGGCAGAGCAAGACAAAGCTAGCCCGCTGGGACTGTACGTCCACGTCCCGTTTTGTGCCTCGACGTGCGATTTTTGTGCGTTCTACCAGGTGCAGCCAACCGCCGGGGGCATCGACCGTTACATCGCCGGGATCGAGCGCGAGATGGCCCTGGTCCAGCCCGGCCGCCGGTTCAATACGATTTTCTGGGGCGGGGGTACGCCGGGCCTCCTGAGCCCGGCTGATCTTCGCCGGCTCGGTTCCATTGTAGGGCGTCCGCTTGCGGACCGCCTCACGCCGTCGAGGCACGGCGTCCCGCAGAGCGGGACCGGCCCCACGGAATGGACCGTCGAGCTCGCCCCCGCCTTCGTCACCCGCGCCCGCCTCGACGCCCTCCGGGAAGTCGGCGTTACCCGAATTTCCCTCGGGATCCAGAGTTTCGACGAGGACCGCCTGGTCGGGCTCGGCCGGCAGCATACGGCCTCGCAGGCGCGCCGCGCCTTTGCGGCGATCCGCGAGGCGGGCTTCGACAACGTCAATATCGACCTGATGTTCGCGCTGCCCGGACAAACGGCCGCCGATTGGGCGAACGACCTCGCGGCCGGGATCGCCCTCGGGCCGGACCACATCTCGACGTATTGCCTGACGCTCGAGGAGGACACGAAGCTGTGGCTGAGGCTGGCGGCGGAGAATGGACGGCATCCCGCAGGGCGGGACCCTACCTCCAGGTCAGCAGCCAATGGAGGGACGGTCCCGCGCTGCGGGATGCCGTCCGTCTCCGGCCCCGATGCCGAGGCGGCGATGTACGAGGCCGGCTGGGCCCAGCTCGAGCGCGCGGGGTTCCGCCAGTATGAGGTTTCCAATTTCGCCCGCCCGGGCCACGCCTGCCTCCATAATCTGAATACGTGGCGGATGAACGAGTGGATCGGGCTCGGCCCGTCGGCCGCGTCGCAGTTCGGCGGCTCCCGCGGCGCCAATGTCGCGGACCTCGACCGCTGGCTCGCGGATCTCGCCGCCGGGCGCCGGGCGGAGGTCGATCGGGTGGACGTGACCCCGCGGCTCCGCGCCGAGGACGCGCTGATCTTCGGCCTGCGGATGAACGAGGGCGTCGAGCTGGACTCCTGGCGCGCCGTCGACCCGGAGGCCCCATGGCCCGCGGTCGAAAGAATCCTGGAACGGCTGGTTGATGCCGGGCTCGCGGTCGGTAGCGGGGAGCGTGAGCGACCCGGTCGCCCCGCCCACGCTCGGCGCTACTGTCTGACCTCGAGCGGCCGCCTCCTGGCCGACGCGGTTGGCGCGGAAATCATGGAAGCCTTTTCTGAACCGGCTGCCACGAGATGAAAATGTTGCCGCAAAGAAGCGCAAAAGTCCCAAACGTATGCTGATGGTTCGGATCCTTTTTGCGGCTTTTGCGCTGCTTTGCGGCCAATACCTCCGGGCGGCAGCCGACAATCCGCTCGTCCTGCAGACCGACTTCGGCACGAAGGACGGCGCGGTGGCGGCGATGCGCGGGGTGGCGGTGGGCGTGAGCCGGCAACTGCCGATCTACGATCTCAGCCACGAGAATACGCCGTATGACATCTGGGAGGGCGCCTACCGCCTTAAACAGGCGGCCCCGTTCTGGCCGGCCGGGACGGTGTTCGTCTCCGTGATCGATCCCGGCGTGGGGACGGAGCGCAAGGCGACGGTGCTGCGAACCCGGAGCGGGCATTTTTTCGTGGGACCGGACAACGGCACCTGGACCCTCGTTGCGGAGGATCTCGGCATCGCCGAGGTCCGGCAGATCGACGAGACCCGCAACCGGCTGCCCGGGTCCGAGCGGTCCTATACATTTCACGGCCGGGATATTTTTTCCTATGTGGGTGCGCGGCTGGCGGCGGGAGTCCTCCGCTTCGAGGACGTCGGCCCCGTCCTGCCTCCCGCGAGCCTCGTTACCCTGAAGTACGAGAAGGCGCGGCTCGAGGGTGGCGCCTTGATTGGAACGATTCCGGCCCTCGACTTTCAGTATGGGAACGTTTGGACGAATATCGAAGAGGCCCTGTTCAAGCAGCTGAACCCCGCCCTTGGGGAGAAGCTTCGCGTCACGATCCGTCGCGCGGGCCAGCCGGTCTTCACCGGGGACTTGCCGTACCAAAAGACGTTCGGCGATGTCCCGGAGGGTGCGCCGCTCATTTACCTGAACAGCCTGCTCAATGTATCGTTCGCGCTGAACATGGGCGATTTTGCCGCCAGGCACAGCGTGAAGTCCGGCGCAGACTGGAGCGTGCGGGTGGAGAAGATCGGACGGTGAAGCACCTGCTAGCGATGGTCGCCTTCTGTGCCGGCACGCTCGGCGCGCAGGCCAGGGTCGAGTTCGTCTATCCGTCACCCAACAGCGCGTACGCCCCGTCGCAGCCGGCCTCGGCGTTGCTGCAGGACGCCGGCTCCGGCGACCCGGAATCCGGCGGCTGCGGCTGTGTCCGGACCAACGGCACCCAGTATCACGAGGGCATCGACATCAAGCCGGTCCAGGCGCGCGACCGCCAGGGCGAACCCACCGACCCGGTGTTCGCGGCAATGGAGGGCATCGTGCGCTACGTCAACCCGACCCCCGGCGAGAGCAGTTACGGCCGGTACGTCGTGATCGAGCACCCCGGGGCGACGCCGGCCGTTTATACCCTCTACGCCCATCTCGCCCGCGTCGCGCCCGGCATCCAGGCGGGGGCGCGCGTGACGGCCGGCCAGAGCCTCGGCACCATGGGCCATTCCTCGGGGGGATACTCCATCCCCAAGGACCGCTCGCACGTGCACTTCGAGATCGGGCTCTGGGTCACCAAGGATTTCCAGGCGTGGTACAACAAGCAGAAGTTCGGGAGCAAGAATGACCACGGGATCTGGAACGGGATGAACCTCATGGGCATCGACCCGCTCGAGTTCATTCGCGATTACCGCGCCCGCCGGGTCGACGACTTCCAGGAATTCATCTCCGGGCTGGACACCGCCGCCCGCGTCCGCATCGCCACCACCCGCACACCCGATTTCGCCCTCCGCTATCCGTCGCTGGTGACAAAGGAGATCCCCCTCGGGGTCGCCGGCTGGGAAATCCGCTTCAGCTGGACCGGCCTGCCGATCGCGCTGACGCCGCTCACCGCCTCCGAGGTTACGGGCCTGACACGCAACAAACCCGTCATCACGGACGTGAACGCGGAGATCGAGAAACGCTACCAGTGCAAGAGCCTCGCGGTGAAGCGCGGCAAGACCTGGACCGTCGGCAAGGACCTGCAGACGGTGCTGGCGCAGATGTTTGGACTGTAGCCGGGGTCGCCGTCCCCGGATTTACCCGCCGGTGGCGGACCCGGCCTCAACGAGGCCGGCTACAGTCGGACTGAGCTGTAGCCGGGGTCGCTGACCCCGGGTCGTTCGCGATTATTTCACCTCGAACGGCAACTTCACCGTCTCGCTCGGCAACTCGCGCTGTACGTTCTCGAAAACATCCACGTCGAAGGGCTTGCCCACGTTGTTTCCCGCGAGGTCCTCGATCGTCGTAAAGACCACGATCTCGTAGCGCCCGGCGGGCCAGTTCGCATCCGGCCGGAAAGTCCACCTCCGATCCTGGTCCGCCGTCGCCACATCGCCGGGGACGTTCGCACCCTTGGCGTCGACCACGCGGATCAGCCGCATCGCCAGCGCGTGGTCCAGCGGCTCGGGGAAGGCGATTTCCAGCACGTCGCGGGTAGCGCGCCTCGGAGCGGTTACGCGCCACTTCGCGGTGTCGATGGCGGTCCGGTCGGACGGGCCGACGCGGAATGCCTTCGTGAAAACCGCCTGCAGCGGCCGGCCGTTGGAGTCCTTCCAATCGGCATCGATGGTAAGGCTGTAATTTTTACCGGCTTCGAGCGCTGGCCCCAGTTCGAGGTTCAGCGAGACGCCGCGCTTGATCCGGCCGGGGTCTAACAGGAGCGTCAACCGCGTCATCGTCGGATCCCAGAGTTCCTGCCCAAGTTTCAGGAAGGCCATCTGGTCCTCTTTGCCGGAAGCGTCGCGCAGGTGGATATGGTCGTAGACGCTGCCGCCGTTCATCGCGCCCGAGAAATAGATGTAGAACTTCAGAAGATTGTCCGGCAGGACGTCGGTCTCGGGGTAGACCGCTGCCACCTTGGTGGGTGCGGTCGCAGGCCGCTCGGGCAGCTTAAACTTCGCCCAGCCCAGCGTCTGCATCCCACCAGGCTCCGGGTTTCTAAGGATCGCCGTGTAGTAAACCCCGTGATCCAGCGGAAATCGCGGGGTAAACCGCAACGTGGTGCCGGTCAGGGACAGGGTTCCTGCCATCGGCGTCTGGCCAGGCCACGAATCGACGTTCTCCGACGTCGCATAAACTTCGAGCGAGGGGCTGGTGCCGTCCAATGGGCGGACACCGTAGGCTTCGACGACGGCCTTGGCTTCCTGCCCGGGCGCACTAACCCAGCGCAAATAATCAGAATTGGTTTGACCCGTCAGCGACGTGATCGCGGACGACGGGCCAATACCGGGCGACTGGCCAAATGCCGCCGGGGCAAATGCGAGAGCGGCGGTCGCGCCGAGCGCGACCGCCCGCCAACGCACGGGGATCACGGCAGCGCGCGCGTGTCCAGGTTGTAGACCGCGGTGGCGCCGGCGCCGGTATGCGCGAGGACCACGACGTTGTTGCCCGCGGCGGAGAGATGGTCGACGCCAGCCCAGTCGAGCTTTACCTGGTTGAGGCCGTCCACTTTCTCCGGAACCTGGGCGGTGATCGCCTCGAGCTTCGGGAGATTCTCGGTGGAGAGCTTCATGACACCCTTGGCGGAATTGGCCATCAGGAGGTAGCTCTTGCCGTCCTTGGTATAGGCGATCATGTCGATCGGCGTGTTGCCGGCGCCGAGGTCGGCGATCGTCTTGCCGTTCACCTTCGCGCCGGCGACGAGCTCGCTCATGGCGATGTCGACGAGGGGCGTGCAGGTGTAGGCGGCGTAGATGCGTTGCTGGCCGTTGGCGGTGTAGGGGACGAAGGTCCGGATCGGCGCATTCGTCTCAAAGCGGCCGTGGTTGCCGTGGTAGATCTGGATGCCGGCGCCCTTGTCGGCCGCCTTGAAGGGGAACTCAACCGAGCGGAGGGTGGAGGAGAACTCCTCGTTGGACAGACCGGCGATCAGGACCCGGCCGTCGGTGAACGCGAGGTCCGTGACCGATTGGAGCCGGGGGCTGCCTCCGCGGCCGGTGGCGACGTCCGAGGGAGGGTTCGGGAACGTGACGCTCGAGAACTTCACCTTGTCCAGCGAAACGAGCTCAGGCTTGCCGTCCGGCTTGACCCGTATGAGCGCGGGTACGGCGGCCGTGCTCAGGCCGCGCATAACCGAGATGTATGTCTGCTTCGAGACGGGGTTCACCGCGACGTCGCGGATCTGGATCTGGTCGGCCGTCGTGCCGAGGAGCGCGGCGATGGTCTGGTTGATGCCATCGGCCTTGATCATGGGCGCGTTGGCCACGGGGGTCGTGTCGCCCGTGGCGATCGCGAAGAGCGAGGCAGCGGCCGGGTCGGAGACGAAGAGGATTCCGCTCGGTCCGAACTCAATCGGGCCGACGGACTTCAGGTCGGGGGCGCCTTCCTTCATGCCTGCAGTGAGGTCGGCCGAAGCCGCCCAAAGACCGGAAGCCGCCCCAAGGGCGACAACGAACGCTAGTCGGGTAATCTTGGTGATCATTGATTTCTAGGGGTAGAATAGATCCGAGCCGGGAACGGTAGATATTATTCCGGGACGGGCAAGAAACGAAGGCGGGCGCCGGCGAGCGATGCCCCTGCATTTCAAAACCCTAAGTCCATGTAGGGGCGTCGCTTGCCGGCGCCCGCCTTCGTCAACTCTGCGGCTTCAGCTGCTGCAACAGATTGAGGAACGCCGGATGGTTTTTTAGCCCTTCCAAATCCGGGTCCTGCGACATCCATTCGAAGTCGGTATAGCCAAGCTGGATCGCCTGTTGGAGGGACCGCAGGGCGTCCGCTTTCCGGCGGCTCAGGGCCAGGCTGCAGGCTAGATTATAGTGGGCCGTGGCATTGCTGGGCTGCAGTTTAACCAGCTTCCGGTCCATCCGCAGGCCGTCGGCGATCCTGCCCTGCTTGGTATAAAGACTCCCCAGGATCTCGACGACGTCGACGTACTCCGAGTCGCGCCGCAGCACGCTCTCGAAGAACTGGATTTCAAACACGGGATCGTGGTCTTTGCTCTTGGCCATTTTTCAGCTGTGATTGGGGCAGCGTCCGGCCCGGCGGAATTCGTTGCACGTGGCGGTGACCTGAAGCCGCTGGGTGACGGGGGTCAGGCCGATCTTCGAGGAGACCGTGTTGCCATACCACTCCATGAAGGGGGCGCTGATCTCGTAGATCCGGTCGCAATCCACGCAGACGACCTGCGCGACCTGCGTCGACCCCCCTTCCTGGTTCGGCCGGTAGAATTTCTCGCCGGAGCCGATGTCCACCTCCCGCAGCAGCGCGCTTTCGGTCATGACCGGGAGGGTGCGGTAAACCGTTGCGCGCGAGACTGAATCCTCAATTGCCCGCGCGAAATCGAGCAGCTGTTCCGCGGTGAAGTGGTCCTTCTGCGCGAAGGCGGCGTCAAAGATCGCCAACCGCTGCTTGGTTACCCGCAGACCTTTTTGGACGAGGAAGGTTCTGAAGCGCTCACGCGCCGCCGGAATGCTCACGTGCCTGATGCTCATTTCAGCCGATCCCGGTGTCAACGACTCCGGGCGCCATAACTCCCGGTGGCGTCGGAATCTTGGTAGTTGGTATTTGGTAGTTGGTCGAAGACGGATAGTCAGGATGCTCGAATCCAACTCCCAACTACCAAGTACTAACTACCAACTACTTGCCTGATGTACGTCGGCATCCATCCGTTGGCCGGGTTCGACAAGCTTCTGCACTATGCCGTGCCGGAGCCGTTGCGGGCCTCGACTGCGATTGGGTCGTTGGTGCGGGCGCCGCTGCTCAACCGGCAATGCCTGGGCGTGGTGGCCGAAGTCGGGCCCCCGAGGGATTTCCCGATCGCCCGGCTCAAGCCGATATCCCAGGTAGTCTATCCGTTCCCCGCGATGCCGCCCGAGCTGCTCGAGCTCGCGCATTGGATGGCCACCTACTACGCGGCCCCGATCGATTCGATCATCGAGGCCATGATCCCTTCCGCGGTGCGGCGCGGGGCCATGCTGAAGCAGGAAAAGCTGCTTCGCCTCGGCCAGCCGCTCCCGCCGGTGGAACTCGAGGCGCTGGCGCGCCGCGCCCCGGCGCAGGCGAGGCTCTACCGCTTCCTCGAGCAGCAGTTCAAGCCGGTGGCCAAGTCGCTCGTCCTTTCGCGGCTCAGGATCACCGCGCCCGTGGTGGCCAGCCTGGTAAAGCGCGGGGCCGCGGCCGAGGAGGTCCGGCGCGTCGACCGCATCGCCTACGCCGACGAGTGGGCGGCCGGTGAGCTGGTCGCCGCCAAGCCCCACGCCCTCAATCCCGAGCAGCAGAGGGCGGTCGACTGGACGACCGACGCCGTCGCGAAGGCCAAGTTTTCCGTCGCCCTCCTCCATGGCGTGACCGGCTCGGGCAAGACGGAGGTCTATCTCCGCGCCATCGACTCGGTCCTGCGCGTCGGCGGGGGCGTGATCATGCTCGTGCCGGAGGTGGCCCTGACACCCCAGGCGGTCGCCCGGCTGCGGTCCCGGCTGGAGGCGATTGCGCCCGGGAGCCGCGCCGTCGTCTGGCACAGCCACCTGACCGACGGCGAGCGGCTCGACGGCTGGCTGGCGCTGGCCAGCGGCGAGGCGCGGCTCGTCGTCGGCGCGCGCTCCGCGGTTTTCGCCCCGGTCTGGAATCTCAAGCTGGTGATCGTCGACGAGGAGCATGAGCCCGCCTACAAGCAGGCGGAGACGCCGCGCTACCATGGCCGCGACGTCGCGGTAATGCGGGCGAAGCTCAACGGCGCGGTGACGATCCTCGGCACCGCCACCCCTTCGCTGGAGAGCTTCGCCAACGTGGAGGCGCGCAAGTACCACCTGCTGCAGCTGACGGCCCGGGTCGACAACCGCCGGCTGCCGCTGGTCGAGGTGGTGGACCTGCGGGTTGAGGCCATGAAGCAGCGCGGCCTGCCGACGCTTTCCCGAAAGCTGGTCGACGCGATGCACGACCGGCTGGCGCGGCGCGAACAGGTCATCCTCTTCCTCAACCGGCGCGGCTACTCATCCTCGATGCTATGCACGAAGTGCGGCCAGGTGGAGGAGTGCGAGCACTGCAGCATCGCGATGACCTACCACCGCGCCGACGAGGTCCTGCGCTGCCATTTCTGCGGCTCGACCCGGCCGGCGCCGCTGCGCTGCCGGAAATGCGGCGCCCCCGACATCCGCTGGCGCGGGCTCGGCACCCAGCGCGTCGAGGAGGCGGTCCGCCGGGTGGCGCCGCGCGCGCGGGTGGAGCGGATGGACGCCGACACCATGTCGAAGCAGAACAAGTTCCGGCAGGTCCTGGGCGATTTCCGCGCCGGCAAGATCGATGTGCTCGTCGGCACCCAGATGATCGGCAAGGGCCTCGATTTCCCGAACGTCACGCTCGTCGGGCTGGTGCACCCCGACCTCTCCATGCATGTGCCCGACTTCCGGGCGAACGAGCGGACCTTCCAGCTGCTGGTCCAGGTGGCGGGCCGGGCGGGCCGCGGCGACAAGGCGGGGGAGGTGATCGTCCAGACCTTTAACCCGCAGGCCGCGGCGATCCAGTACGCGCGCCGGGCCGATTTCGCCGGCTTCGCCGAGGCCGAGATGCAGCTGCGGCGCGAGTACCAGTACCCGCCGTACCGTCACCTCATCCAGCACCTGTTCCGCGGCTCGAACCCGGACAAGCTCAAGTTCTTCTCCGAGCAGTGGGCCAAGGAGGTGCGGAAGACATTCGGCGCGCGCGTCGAGCTGCGCGGCCCTGCCGCCGCGCCGATGGAGAAGATCAAGGACGAGTACCGCTGGCAGCTGTGGTATTTCGTGCCCGCGGTGAGCCGCGTCATCGGCGAGCTGAACGACCTGCGGAAATCCTTCGCCTGGCCCGACGACATCACCCAGGTTCTCGACGTGGACCCGGTCGATTTGTACTAGAGCTCTCGTGACCAACCAGGCAACCACCCCGGCTCCACCCGGGCGGCACCTTCCGTGGCTGCTCGGCCTGGCGGCGCTCGCGCCGCTCGCGCTCGGCCACCGGCAGTTCGCCCGGCTCTTCTGGTTTGGCGACGAGCTGGACCTGATATCGCAGTTCGACCGGATCGGCTTCTGGAGATGGGCGGTCCTTCCCTTCGCGGAAAACTTCGTCCCGCTCTTCAAGGCGGCATGGGGTGGGCTGGTGTACGCCGGGAATGGGAGCTACGCCGTCATGGTCGGGGTGTTGTGGCTGACCCACGCCGCGAACGTCGGCCTCCTGGCGCGGTGGATGCTGCGTTCCGGTTTTCGCCCCGCCGGGGCCGTGCTGGCCGCGGTTGGGTTCGGGTTGAGCGAGAGCAACATCGAGGCGCTGGGCTGGACGGTGCAATGGTCGGCGGAGCTCGCCGTGACTTTTTTCCTGGCTTCGGTCCTGGTCTACGACGGTCTCAGGCGGCGGGATGAACCGCCGTCCGCGCGCGTCATTGCGCAGCTCTTCCTGTTCAGCCTCGGCAGTGCGTGGTCCTTTGCCCGCGGCGTGCTCACGGGCGTGGTCATGTCGGCGCTTGCAATCTGGCCGCCGACGCGCCCCCGCGGGTCCTGGGGCCGGCGGGCCTTGCTGGTGGCCGCTTGCCTGCTTCCCGCTGCCGTCACCTCGGGGCTGATCTTCTTCCTCGCCGACAAGGGACCGCACCACGACGTGTTGAGCGGGGGCCGCTGGCTCCGGGCGGTAATCTTCGGCAGCTACTATTTTGCGCTTAATCCGGTCGCGCTCTGGCTGCATCTCGATGTCCGCGGGCTCAGTGGGGCGGCGGTCGGCGCGATCGGCGCGGCCAAGCTCGCCGTCATCGTGGGCGCGCTCATCCTCGGCGGCCGGTCCCGCCGCGGCCTCCTCACCGCGCTGCTCCTGCTTGAGGCCGGAAACACGTTCCTGATGGGCATCGGCCGCTTCGAGGGCGAGCTCTGGACGGCGACAAGTTCACGGTATCAATATTGTTCGCTGCTCTGCTTCATGCCGTTCCTCGCGGTGTGCCTTGAGGGCATTGTTGGGCCGGCCCCCGGGGCCTTCGCCTGGCGCCGGGGCGTTGCGGCGCTGTTGCTGGTCCTCTTCACCTGGCAGGTCACGCGGAACTGGCCCTACAATCTCAACGGCTGGGCGGCCTGGCGCGGCGATGGGGGCCGGCGGCTGCTGCTCGGGACCAAGGATGTGCCCGAGGGTTTCGATGTCCCTGGGATCCCGTTCCTATCGAACGCACAGGCCAAGGAGCTCGTCCGGAAGTACAATCTCCACTAAACTTAGTTAACACCCAACGCCGAACACCCAACGCCCAACGCCGAATTCAGAGTTCGGAGGTGGGTGTTCCGCCCGGAGGGCGGAGACCCTCGGCGCGCTCGACGATGTATTTTGGACGCTCGATGACCTCCTCGTAGATCCGGCCGATGTACTCGCCGAGGATGCCGACGCTGATCAGCTGGATGCCGCCGAGGAAGAGAACGAGCAGCACGATCGTCGGGTTGCCGAGCGGGAAGGGGAAGCCCAGCAGCTTCATGACCAGGTAGGCGACGGCGATCAGGAAGGAGACGCCGGCGATGAGGAATCCGAGCTGGGTGCTCAGCGTCAGCGCGTAGGTCGAGAAGCAGAAGATGCCGTTGAACCCGATGCGGAGGGAGCCGAAGAACCGGTTGTAATTGGTCTCGCCGACCAGCCGCGGCGGCCGGTCGAAGGGGATGAGGCACTGCTTGAAGCCGACGACCGCGACCATCCCACGGAGAAAACCATGGCTCTCCTTCAGCTTGACCACCTCGCGGACGACGCGGCGGGACATCAGTCGGAAGTCGCCGGTCTTGGGCGGGATCCGCACATCCGTGATCTTGTCCATGACCTTGTAGCCGACGGTCGTGATGAGCTTCTTCGTCCAGGGCTCGCCGGTCCGCTGCCGGCGCTGCGGGAGGACCACGTCGTAGCCCTCGCGCCATTTCGCCACCATCTCCTTGATCAGCTCTGGCGGATCCTGCAGGTCCACGTCCATCACGATCATCGCGTCGCCCGAGGCGTACTCGAGCCCGGCCAGCGTCGCCTTCGGCTGGCCGAAGCGGCGGGAGAATTTCAGCAGGCGGATCCGCCCGTCCCGCCCGCGCTCCTCGAGGATGACCTCCTCGGTGCGATCGGGCGACGGATCCAGGGAGAAGATGATCTCATAGTCCTCGGTGATCCCGGACAGGATCGGCCGGATGCGGCCGAGGAACACGGGGATGTTCTTCTCCTCGCGGTAGACCGGGACTATGATGCTGAGCTGCATAGGGAGGACGGACGGAGCGGGCGCCGCCAGCGACGCCCCTGCATGGTTATTCGAAATCGATATTGACGATGCGGAAGGACCGCTCGCGGATGTCGGGGGCGGCCAGCGGGAAGTTGCGCGGCGAGCGCAGCATTGCGGCCGTGGCTCGCGTGGACGAGAGCGGAATCCGGATCCGCGCGGTCTTTTCCAGCTCCAGGCTCATGGACTCCGTCACGGTGCCGTTGACCGCGATATCCAGCGGCAGGTCGGCGCGGGCGGGGAAGCGCACCACCTCGACGATCGCGGCCTTGAACTTGTCGGTCGCGGGAAAATCGAACGAGATGCTCCGGTCCACCCAGCCATCGCCGTCCGCCCGGTCGAGCTTGAAGAGGTAGCCGCTGCGGTGCCAGCCGCGCAGGAAGAGGTCGGTCGGGCTGAGGTTCTCGAACGAGATGTTCTTTAGGAGGAACGACCGCTGCCGGGTGTCGTTGGGCAGGGGGTAGACCTGGCCGGCCGCCAGGGTCACCTTGTTGGCGACGCCGGGGCGCAGGGGGACGTAGATGCTCTTGTACGTCGTCTGCGGGACGTCGGACGACTCGGTCACCTCGCCGTTCAGGGACACCTGGAGGCTGTTGCGCGGGATCGGCGCCCAGCCGGGCATCTCGAGGTCGACCTTCAGCACCTTGAAGTCCGAAAAGACAGGGGCGCTGAAGTCCGCCTCGCGCGCGAGCCAGCCGTCGTCGTCGATGCCCTTGAGGTCGAACTTGTCGCCGCGCTGGTTGGTCAGCTTGCGGAAGGAGGACAGGTCGGGCAGGTCCTCGATCGAGATCTCGCCGACGTGCACCGAGAAGGGCCGGGGATCCCTCTCGCTGTATTTCTCGGAGGCGGAGAAATGGAACGAGATCGAGGTGATCGCGGCGGACTCCCGGATCAGCCGCGTGAGGGTAAACTCGCCGGCCTTGAGGTTCACGATCTCGGTCGGCTTGCCGTTGATCGAGATGGTCGTGTCGACGCCGGCGCTGCGGAAGCGGGGCGTGTCGGGCACGTATCCCTTGAAATAGAGCACCTGGCCGGGGTGCGACGCCCCGAGCTTGAAGTACGCGTCGTCCGCCATCCAGCCGTCCTCGAACATCCCGGAGTATTCCAGGCCGGGGTAGCGCGCGAGGTCCTTGGGAAAGTTGCCGATCCGGGTCGGCCGCTCGAGATTCTGGTACTGCTCGTCGGTCAGGACCGAGATGTCGCGGGTGAACCCGACGAGGCGGCGGTCGTCCAGGTTGAAGACCTGGCCGTAAAGCCGCATCAGGCCGCTCTTTTCCTTCGCGATCGGCTTTGCCTCGGTGCGGAAGTCGACGGTGATATACGACTGCTTCTCGAATTCCTCGGGCGTGATGATCGGCGAGAAGACGCGGGCGGAACCGTGCCCGACGAACGGCAGGGGATAATCCTCCTCGCCGACGACGATCGCCTTGTCGGGCAGCTTCGAGCGGTCCTTGCCGAGCGAGGTGGTGGAGAAGTCGACGACCACGCGAAGGTTCTTCGACGGGTTGATGATCTGGAACAGGTTGAACCGGCCGCTGCCGTGGAAGAAGTAGTCCTTGTCGTGCATGATCGGCTCGCCTTCGCGCTGGAAGAAGGCGGCCTTGAAGCGGGCCGAGGAATAGTAGTGCGGGCTGAGGTCGGAGTGGATGAAGACCAGCCGGTCGTGCAGCTGGCTCTCCAGCTTGTACTGGTACATGTTCTGCACGATCCACCCCGGGCCCGGGTTGGCCTTGTTGAAGTGGTCGAGCTCGGTCCGCACCGACACGAAGAGACGGTCCTTGTAGTTGAGATGCCGGGCGCTCGTTTCCGTCCAGGTGTTCCGGTCGTTGTCGCCGTCGTGCCCGGTCTTGTGGATGGACATCACCCGGTAGTCGGGCACGGTGCCCTCCGGCGTCTCCATGATTTCCTTCGGGAGGAGCCCGCGGAGCAGGGAAAGCTTCTCGATGATCCGGGCCTGCGGCCCGAGGTCGGGATCGGGGGTGCGCAGGAACTTCAGCACCGCGATGTTGGCGATGTTGTCCATGTAGCTGCGCGAGAAGAAGCGGGTGTCCCAGCCGCGCGTGTACTGGGCCAGCATCTTGGCGGTCACGACGTTGGAGATGTCGCTGTCGATCGCCTCGTATTCCAGGTTCCTGGGGAGGGTGAAGCCGACCCCGAGCCGCGAGGCGCCGACGACTTCGGTCAGGCCGCCGCCGAAGGTGCCCAGCGACGAATAGGAATAGTAGACATGAGACGGAACCGTGCAGGCGATGAACACGGCCAGCCCGACTTTCACCCACCGCAGCCGCTGGGCCGGGACGCGGCGGAACAGGAGCATGAAACCCTGCGCGACGACCAGCGCGATGATCGGCTGGGCAAACATCGCCAGCTTGAAGAGCCCGAAGTCCTGGCCCTTGTAGAACAGGTAGAGGCCGAGGATGCACATCACCAGCCCGACGTAGCCGGCGGGCACGTCCTCCTTGAAATTGCGGTAAACCCGCCAGAAGAAGAACCCGAGGAAGCAGAAGCCGACCAGGATCTGCAGCGAGATCAGCGGATCGATGCCCACCTTGCCGAAGGCGTGCAGGCCGAAGAGCATCGGGACGAACGACGGGACCAGCGTCCAGGGAAACAGGACGAGCCCGCCGCTCTGGTCATTGATCTCGGCCATGGCGCCAAGGCCGGCGGAGCCGACCGACTGCATGACCAGCGTGTTGACGAACTGGTAGGTGTTGGTCGCGATGAGCAGGAACGTCACGGCCGCGACGCCGGCGATGAAGACCGCATACCGGGTCATCAGGGCGCGGTCGGTGTAGCGCAGCCGGATCGCGCAGATGATGATCGAGAAGGCGACGAAGGGCGCCACCTCCGGGTAGAAGATTGCGAGGCACGCGGTGACGAGCCCCGCCAGGCCCAGCTTCCGGAGACTCAGCGTCCGGGGGACCAGCAGCATCGAGGTCACCGTGAGCAGCAGGGCGATGCCGCCGACCTGCGCGATCAGCTGGTAAAGCGTGCCTAGCCCGAAGAGCGGGCTGGTGGCGAGGAGCGCGACCGCCAGCAGGACGGTCCGCCGGTTGCGGCCCCGGACGATGCCCAGCGCCCCCAGGGCGAAGATCTGGGTCATGCTGAGCATGAGGATCGCCGGCATGAAAACCTGGTGAGCCTTCAGGCCCGTGAGCGAGGCCAGCCAGGCCACCGTCAGTTCCGAGCCCGGCCGGATCTGCTGCAGGCCATGCATGAACCAGTAGTGCTGCGTGTAGTCCATGCCCTCGAGATCGGTCTGGAGGGGCAGGTCGTAATAGCCGTGGTCCAGGAATCGCTCGGCGGCCAGGCAGTAGTTGGCCATGTCGTCGTTGCCGTACGAGATCCAGTTGAACCCGAAAAGGGTGAGCGGCCAGCCGGCGTAGGCGAGGAAGCCGCAGGTTATCAGCAGGAAGGGGAGGAGCTTCCGCCACGGGAAGACCGGCCGCCGCCACGCCAGGATCGCCGCCGAGGCGAGGCCCAGCCCGGCCGCGAGCCAGGGCCCGAAAGCGCGGACAGGCAGGCCCCACACGTTCAGCCGGGTGGCGATGACGAGCAGGATCGACAGCCCGACCGTCGGCGAGACGAACCAGCTCCAGAGGATGCCCATCCGGGGACGGAACAGGCTGACGACCGCCTGGCCGACGAGGGTCAGGAAAAGGAAGGAGGCGAGGACGAGGAGAAGGGCTAGCATTCGGGACTCAGGGAGTAAAAATGACCATTGACCAATGACCAATGTCCAATGCCGGGACCTGGCACTTTTTTGGATGGCGGGTTTTGGGGGGTCGCATGTCCATGGCCTTACCAGCGGATGCCGGCGGCGTGGAGCCGGGCGTGCAGGGCGCCCTTGAAGCGAACCTGCCGCGCCCAGCGGTTGATCATCTCCATGTCCGCCTGCTTTTCCGCCCCATGGAAGCGCGAGCGGACCCGCGCCATCTCGTCGGCCCCGGTGGTATGGATCGCCGCGCTGGTCTTCTGGGTGGGATGCACGCGGAAGCACCCCAGGAAGTAGGGCAGCCGCACAATCCGCATCCCGGCCTGCGTGAAGCGCGCGAGCAGGTCCCAGTCGAGCGCGAACTGGAAGCTGGTGTCGATCCCGCCGACGAGATCCCAGGCCCGCCGCCGCCAGAAGAGCGTCTCCTGGGGCACGTAGTCGATCCACTCGAGGCTGCGCGGATCGTGCGTCGGCATGATCCAGCGCCCGACCTCCCGGTCCTCGCCGTCGATGATGATCCGATGCCCGTACACGCAGTCCACCTCGGGATGGGTCGCAAAATACTCGCCGACATAGCGCAGGGCCCGCGGGGCGATGAAGTCGTCGGAGTTCAGCCAGCCCATCACGTCGTCGGGCCCGAGCTGGCCGTGCACGTGGGAGAACCCCCGCCGCACGGCGTCGGCCTGGCCCTTGTCCCGGGCGCTCTCCCAGTGGGCGAGTTCCGCGGCGTGGCGGGCGACGATCGCGGGCGTGCCATCCGTCGAGCCGCCGTCCTGGACCGCATAGAGCAGCTTTGGGTACTTTTGGTTGATCACGCTGAGCAGCGTGCTCTCGACAAAGGTGGCCTGCTGGAAGCTCGGCGTGACGATCGCAATCTGGGGCAGCCTTTCCACCGGCAGCCTCGGCGTGGGGAACCGGTCCCACTTCAGCGGGCGCGGCGGGTAGTGCTGCAGGACGCCGATCTGCATCCAGAAGTCCTCGACCACCTTCTTGAACACCCAGGCCTTGAACGGCCGGTACCAGTTCTCCCGGGCGTGCGCCCGGGCGGCGATCGTCAGCTTGCGCAGGCGGGACGTCAGCCCGGTGGTGTCCGCCGCGAGCTGCTTGATCACCTCCTCGCGCGCGACGCAGGCCTTGTGCAGGTTCTGGATCGCGGCCTCCTTCTCCGCCAGCAGCCGGCCGTAGTGTTTCGCGGCCTCGAGCGAGCCGTAGCCGCGCGCGTGGTTTTCGAGCGACTGCTCGTGCGCGGAAATCTGCCGCTTGAGCGCCTCGATGTCCGCGTCGCGGTGCGCGATCATGGCCTCGAGGTTCCGGACGTGGACCTTCGACATCGAGAAGATGTCGGCCCAGGTCGAGGAGTCGGCGGGCAGCTTGGCCAGGGTCTCCTCGGCCTTCCGGCGGGCGGATTCGGCCTTCTCCCCGGCCGAAAGCGCCTCCGCCGCGCGGGCCTGCAGCGCGGCGCGCTCGGTCTCGAGCTGGCGGATGACGCCGTCCTTCCGGCCGTGCGCCTCGGACAGCTCCTTCACCGAGGCCTGGAAATTCTTGATGTGGCCCGCCTGGGTGAAGATGAGCGCCTCGCGCTCGTTGCACACCTGCTTGAGCGCCTCGATCTCGGCATCCTTGCTGTCGGCCTCCGCCTTGAGCTCCGCGATCTCGGTGTCCTTTTCCGCGCACTCCGCCTCGAGCTCGGCCTTGATCGCCTCCATCTCGGCCTTCCGCTCGTCGGCGGCCCGCTTGAGGTCGGCGATTTCCGTGTCCTTGGTGTTGGTCTCCGCCTTGAGCTCGGCGATCTCGGTGTCCTTCTGCGCGCACTCGGCCTCGAGCTCGGCCTTGATCGCCTCCATCTCGGTCTTCCGCTCGTCGGCGGCCCGCTTGAGCTCGTCGATCTCGGTATCCTTGCTGTCGGTTTCCGATTTCAGCTCCTCGATCCGGTGCTGCCGGTCGACGCGGTCGAGCTGCAGCGCGCGGTAGCGCGGCGTGACGGCCGCGATCAGCCGGAGCGCATCCGGCGGCAGGACCTCCACGGTCGAGACCTCGTCGATCGCGGCCTCCCCGGCCGCGAGCAGCCGGCCGATCGCCGCATGGACGGCCGGGACCGGGATGAGCTTCACGCATGGGGCGTGGCCGAATTCGCAGTCCCAGTTGCAGCCGAAGCAGGGCAGCGGCTGGACAACCGAGACGCCTTGCCGGGCCGCCGGCCGGAAGCGCGGCCAGTGGCCGCCGCCGAAAATGCCGAGCACCGGCCGGCCGGCCGCCGCGGCGATGTGCATCGCCCCGGTGTCATTGCCGGCGTAGGCGCGGGCGGTCGAGAGCAGCGCCGCGAGCAGGGGGAGCTCGCCGTCGCGCCCGAGCCAGACGACCGGGCGCTTGCCGCCTCGCTCACGCTCGGCGCTGCCAGTAGCGGGGAGCGTGGGCGACCCGACTTGGTCGGCAATCGCGTTTGCGACGGCGGCCTCGCTTTCGTGCGCCATCAGGACGACGGGCGGGCCGCTGTCGGCCTGGAGCTTGCGGACCAGTTCCGCGTACGACGCGTCCGGCCAGGCCTTGATCGGCACGTTGGCCAGGCCCCCGACGAACATCGCGAGCCAGTTCCCCGGCGCGAGTTTTTGCTTCTTCAGCCAGGCGGCCGCGGCTTCGCGGGCCGCAGCCGGGATCTCGATGGCGGGCAGCTTGCGCTCGAGCTCGCGGCCGACCAGCCGGCTGGCCAGCCGGTGATTGTTCTCCCAATCGCGGGCCTGGGGATCGATCTCGACGATTTCGCCAAAGGCCTGGGCGGGATTCGCCCCCAGCTCGAGCTCAAGCTGCTTGGCATAAAGCGGATCGACCGCGCGGTCGCCCAGGGCCACCCGGCGGGCCTTGGGGAAGGCGGCGGCCACGGCGAGCTCGAGCCAGGTGCGGTTGATCGTCGCGGCGACGACGACGTCGGGCTTGATCCCCCGGAGCTCCCGGACCAGGGATTCGAGCCCTTCCCGACACTCCGAGGGTTTCTGGGAGAACGGGTTAAATGAAACGGGACACCACTTCAGCCCCGCCGGGAAAAGCTCCGCCAACGGCGAATAGGCGGTGCGGACCACCATGGTGTGGCGGGCGCGGGGCCAGGCCTCCATCAGCCCCCGGATCGCCGCCGAGAAAATCACCAAGTCACCCAGGGTATCAGGACGCAGGTATACGATGCTTTTGGGCGCTTCAGGCACGTGAAACGGTCAGAAAAATCACCTTTTCCCCCCCGATTCAAGCCGCTGGATCGCCCACCACCGGTCAGCCGATTCCGCCGCCTTGTCGAGTAGCGCCTGGACCAGGCGCCCGGTCGGCCGGGCCACGAGTGCCGCGCCGATCGCCTCCGGTGTCTGCCGCGCGAGCGGCTGCCGGCTCGCGGTGAAAAACAGGTCGTAGCTATAGACCGGGTTCGAGAATTCGATCTCCGGGAAACCGAGTTCGGCGAAAAAACGGGTGGCGCTGCGGCGGCTGAACAGGAACAGGTGCTCGTCGCTGTTGCCGTCGATGTGCTTCAGGAAAAGGTCCGAGGTCCGGACCAGGTCCGCATGCGCCAGGTGCTCGCGGTACTCGGGAGTCTGGATCACGAAAAAGCCCGCGGGCGAGAGGAGGCTGGCGCAATGGCGGAAGGTCGCCACCGGGTCGGGCAGGTGCTCGAGGACGTCGTTGACCACGATGACATCGAACGAGCCGGGGGCGAGCGGCTGGGCCTCCACCGGTCCGCGCAGGACGGTGACGCCAAAGCTGCGCGCGGCGAAACCGGTGACCCAGTCGCTCATCTCGGTGCCCAGCGCGTCGAAGCCGGCCCAGTTCAGCAGGGCGACATAGCCTCCGTGCCCGCAACCGACCTCGAGGATGCGCCCGGGCGGGAGCTTGCGTTGGAGGAGGTGAGCCAGCCAGTAGGCTGCGCGCTCCGGCAGGTCGAGCCGGGCGCGCGCGTGGATGTCCGGCAACCCGTGGTGCCGCTTCTGGCGCTCCAGCCAGTAGGACTCAGAGTAGAGCTCGGCGGCTGGGACGGCCGCGCCCTGGCTTACCAGGGTCCCGCAGGCGCGGCAGACGCGATACTCCGCCGAGTACGGCTCCAGCGCCCGGTTGCCGCACCAGCATCTTGTCCCACCCCGCTTTTCCAGTGCGCCCTGCGGGCCGGCTGCGTCGGGGTTACCCATACGAAATATCCATCGGGAGCTGGGCGATGCCGTAAAAGGGCATCGCACCCGGTGCGTTGTGGACGATGTTCAGCGGGCCGAGCCCGCCGATGCGGTCGTAGAAGACGCCGACGTTGGGGTCCTCGGCGTCGTACTCCGCCGCGTCGAGCGAGAGCGAGTACGCGCCGGGATAGAGGGAAAGTGCCACCCGAAACTCGAGCATCAGCTCCTCGCCGGCCGCGAGCGACGGCAGCTCGAACCGAAGCTGGGCGGTGCCGGCAGCATAGACCAGGTTTCCCATGCGGTCGTGGATCTGGAGCCCGACCGAGGGCCTGGCGATCGCCCGGTTCGCCTTGATCAGGAGGCGCACGCTCGCCCGGTGCATCATCTCGAAATCCCAGGTGGCCGCGCCGTGCCCGTCGAAGGCCGCCGCCGCCTCGATCGATAGCGAGCGGTCGCCGTGCCGCGACTTCGCGCCGGGCAGCGCGTCGGACGCGATCACGCCGGCGCGGCGGCTGGCATCCACGGGCGGATGCTTGCCGGCCACCGTCTCCGCGCTCCCGCCCGGGGTGTGCAGGTTGAAATAGCGGCTGACGCAGTCCTCCGGGGCCCCGTCGAACACCAGCTGCCCGGCGTGGAGCAGCAGCGCGCGGTCGCAGAGGTTCTGCACCGACGCCATGTCGTGCGACACGAAGATGAGCGTCGCGCCCCGGTGGAGGATCTCGCGGATCCGGCGGAAGCATTTCTGGGTGAAGAAGACGTCGCCCACCGCCAGGGCCTCGTCGATGATCAGGATGTCCGGCTGGACGCTGACCGCGACCGCGAAGGCCAGCCGCACCATCATGCCGGAGGAATAGGTCTTCACCGGCTGCTCGATGAAAGCGCCGATGTCCGCGAACTCCGCGATCTCGGCGAAGCGCGTGTTCATCTCCTCCCGCGTCAGCCCGAAGATCGCCCCGTTCAGGTAGACGTTCTCGCGCCCGGTGAAATCCGGGTTGAAGCCCGAGCCGAGCTCGAGCAGCGCCGAGACGCGGCCCCGGACCGTCACCTGTCCCGTGGTGGGCGTGAGCGTGCCCGCGATGAGCTGCAGGAGCGTGCTCTTGCCCGAGCCGTTGCGGCCGATGATCCCGGTCGCCTCGCCGCGGCGGACCGCGAAGCTGATCTCGCGCAGGGCATGGAAATCGCGCCGGCCGCGCCCGGCGCGGGCCGCGAGCGCGCGGTGCGGGCCGGAGGAGCGGGGGAAAACGCCCGCGGCCGCGTCGAGCAGCGGGGAGACGAGGCGCTGCGAGGGCCGGTCGAAGATCCGGTAGGCCTTCGAGACGCCGTCGACCGCGATGATCGGCTCAGATGACATCCGCAAAGGCCGGCTGCAGCCGGGCAAAGACGATCCGCCCGAGCGCAAAGACCGCGATGCCGCAGCCAAGCGCGTAGAGATAGTGCTTCAGGTCGCTCGCATCCGGCCCGCCCCAGAAGACCGCCTTGCGCGCCAGCTCCACGATGTGGAGCATCGGGTTCCATTTGAGGAAATCCCACAGCGCGATCCCGTGCCACCGCGGCGCCTCGTGGATCTTCTGCAGGGGGTAGACGACCGCGCTGGCGTACAGGATGATCTGCGCGATGAAGGGCATCACGTGCATGAGGTCGCGGAAGAACACGCCGAGCGCGGCGAGCAGCCAGGACAGGCCGACGGTGAGCAGGACCAGCGGGGCGAGGATCAGCGGGAGCCAGAGCACGCCGGCATCGAGCCCGCGGCCGAAAACGAGGGCGCCCACGAGGAGGAGGCAGAGGCTGATCGCGAGGTGGAACCAGGCCGACCCCGCCTGGGCGAGCGGCAGGATGTCCAGGGGAAACACGACCTTCTTCACGAGGTTCGGGTTGGTGACGACCAGGCTCGGCCCCACGTTGAGCGTCTCGGCAAAGAGCTGATAGAGGATCAGGCCGAGGAACATCGCCAGTGCGACGTCGACCGGGCCCTCGTCCGGCACCCGCCCAAACTTGGCCCGGAACAGCGCGCCGAAGATGACGTAGTAGAGCGCCAGCAGGAGGAGCGGATTGAGCACGGCCCAGACGATCCCAAGATAGCTGCCGCGGTGCCGCAGTTCGACGGTCCGGACGGTGAACTGCCACCAGAGGTCGCGCTTGCGCGCAAACGCCGTGGGGGAGGGAGCGGTTGGACTCATCCAGCGCCCGTAGCTAGCGCGAAATATTCGCGAATGCCAGCGGCAACCTCCTCGACCTGCGCGGCCGTGTGGTGGGGGCCGATCGGCAGACTGAGCACCTCGCCTGCCAGCCGCTCCGCAATGGGAAAACTGCCACGGCTGTACCTGTTATGTAGGGGCGTCGCTTGCGGCGCCCGACCCCCATTCGCGTACGCCGGCTGGAGGTGCGGCGGAGTGGGGTAGTGGATCGCGGTGCCTATGCCCCGCTTTTCCAGGAAGGCCTGCAGTTCCGTGCGGCGCGGGACGCGGATGACGAACTGATGCCAGACCGGTTCGGCCCAGTCCGGCACATGCGGAAGGATCACATCGGGAACGCCGGCCAGCAGGCTGAGATAGCGCTTGGCCAGCTCGCGCCGGCGGGCATTCCATTCGTCGAGCCTTGGCAGCTTGACCCGCAGGAAGGCGGCCTGCAGTTCCTCGAGCCTCGAGTTCAGGCCGATCATCTCGTTCTGATAGCGCACCTTCGAGCCGTAGTTCCGCAGGTGGCGGAGGCGGTCGGCCAGCGCGGCGTCGTCCGTCGTCACCGCGCCGCCGTCCGCCAGCGCGCCAAGGTTCTTGCTCGGATAGAAACTGATCCCCGCTGCGCCTCCCAGCGCCCCGCTCTGGCGTCCACGGCACTTCGCGCCATGCGCCTGCGCGCCATCCTCGAGGACGAACAGCCCGCGCTCGCGCGCCAGCGCGTTGATCGCTTCCATGTCCGCGGTCTGGCCGTAAAGGTGGATGGGGAGGATCGCCCGGGTTTTCCCGGTGATGGCGGCCGCCACGCGCCCGGGATCGAGATTGTACGTCCGTTCGTCGCACTCCACCGGGATTGGGGTCGCCCCGGCGTGGGTCACCGCCAGCCAGGTCGCGATGTAGCCGTGCGCCGGCACGATCACCTCGTCCCCCGGGGAGATCCCGATCGCCATGAGGACGAGCTGGAGCGCCTCCAGCCCGTTGGCGACGCCGACGCAGTGCCGGACGCCGACCGCCCGCGCGTATTCCGATTCAAACGCCTCCAGCTCCGGCCCGAGCAGGAACCAGCCGGAATCCATCACCCGCCGGCAGGCGGCGTCGAGTTCGCCCCGCAATTCCTGGACGGCAGGCTTCAGGTCCAGGATCGGTATCTTCACGCGTTGATCGATAAGGATGTGGCGCTGAAAGTATATGAAAAATCGGCTCGCCGCTGGCGGGCGTCCCCGGCATTGCACGTCCTTTGCTTGAAGACGAACGAGGCACGCAAAGGCATCATCCTGGCCGGTGGCTCCGGCACCCGGCTCTATCCGCTGACGATCGCGGTGAGCAAGCAGCTCATGCCGGTCTACGACAAGCCGATGATCTACTATCCGCTGTCGGCGCTGATGCTGGCCGGGATCCGCGACATCCTTGTCATTTCGACCCCCCAGGACCTGCCGCTCTTCCGGCGGTTGCTGGGCGACGGCTCCGCCGTCGGCCTGAAGCTTTCCTACGCGGAGCAACCCAGCCCGGACGGCCTGGCCCAGGCCTTCCTGATCGGCGCCGACCACTTGGGCGATTCGCCGTCCGCCCTGATCCTCGGCGACAACCTTTTCTACGGCCACGAGCTGGCCAAGTCCCTGGAGGCCGCCAGCGCGCGGACTTCCGGCGCAACCATCTTCGGCTACCATGTCGCCGACCCGGCCTCCTACGGCGTGGTCGAATTCGGACCGGGCGGACGGGTGCTCTCGCTGGAAGAGAAGCCGGCGCAGCCCAAGTCGAACTACGCCATCCCCGGCATCTATTTCTATGACCGCCAGGTGGTGCCCCTGGCCCGCAGCCTGAAGCCCTCCAAGCGCGGCGAACTGGAAATCACGGACCTCAACCGGCTCTACCTCGAGAAAGGCCAGTTGCAGGTCGAGATCCTCGGCCGCGGCACCGCGTGGCTCGATACCGGGACCCACGACTCGCTGCTGGATGCCGCCCAGTTCGTCCACGTCATCGAGAACCGCCAGGGCCTGAAAATCGCGTGCATCGAGGAGATCGCCTACCGCCAAGGGTGGATCGACCGCGCCGGCATGGAGGCGAACATCAAACGCCTGGGCAAGTCCTCCTACGGGATTTACCTCAAGAAACTCCTGGAGAACGGCTAATCCGGATGCTCGTCACTCGTCACCCGTCACTCGTCACTCCCAGATGATCTACCTCCTCGGCGGCTCCGGATACGTCGGCCAGGCCTACCAGGCCCTCCTGCAGAAGAAGGGCATTCCCTTCCGCAACCTGAAGCGGGCGGACGTGGACTACACGCAGCGCGACGTCCTGGAGCGCGCCCTCCGCGCCGATCGGCCGGAATTCCTCATCAATGCCGCCGGCTACACCGGCAAGCCCAACGTCGATGCGTGCGAGCTGCACCGGGCCGAGACGCTCATGGGCAACGCGGTGCTGCCCGGGATCGTCGCCGACGCCTGCGAGGCCGCCGGCGTCCCCTGGGGCCACGTGTCCTCCGGCTGCATCTTCACCGGCGAGCGCCCCGACGGTTCGGGCTTCCGCGAGACGGACACGCCGAATTTCACCTTCCGGACCAACAACTGCTCGTTCTACAGCGGCACGAAGGCCCTCGGCGAGGAAGTGCTGGCGGGCCGCCCGTCGGTCTTCCTCTGGCGCCTGCGGATTCCGTTTAACAACGTCGACAATCCCCGCAATTACCTCACCAAGCTGATGCGGTACGCCCGGCTGCTGGAGGCGCGGAACTCCATCTCGCAGCTCGAGGAGTTCGTGGCCTCGACCTTTGCGTGCTGGGAAAAGCGGATCCCGTTCGGGACGTACAACGTCACGAATCCCGGGTCGATCACGACCCGCGAGGTGGTCGCGCTCATCGAGAAGAGCGGCGTCTGCCCGAAGAAGTTCGATTTCTTCCAGAGCGAGGACGAGTTCATGCAGAAAGCCGCCAAGACCCCGCGCTCCAATTGCACGATGGACTCCTCGAAACTAGAGGCAACGGGGATACGGTTGACTGAAGTCCACGAAGCGGTGGAGAGGTCTTTGAAGACGTGGAAGAAGGCCGGGATCTGACGGGTTGCCCACGAAACACACGAAACACACGAATTGATGGGTCAGGCGCTTCGTTGTCGGGGTGGGTAAGCTCTGAACCCACCTGTCATCGCTAAAACCGGTGTGGGTGCTCGACCGAAACTAGTCACCCCTGACCAAATAATTCGTGTGTTTCGTGTGTTTCGTGGGCACCCATCACTTCTATCCTGTTTTTTATGGTTTTCCGCAACGATTCGTGGGCAAGATGCTTAATTCATGAATCTCCTGGTTACCGGTGGCTGTGGTTTTATTGGGTCCAATTTCATCCGGCAGCGGCTGCTCGAGAAGTCCTCGCCGCTTCGGAAGCTGGTCAACCTCGATGCGCTGACCTACGCGGGCAATCCGGCCAACCTGGCGGACCTCGCCGGGGATCCGCGCTATGTCTTCGCGCACGGAGATATCGGCGACACCGCTCTGGTCGCGCGCCTGCTCCGCGAGCACGCCATCGACGCCGTCGTGAACTTCGCCGCCGAGTCGCACGTCGACCGCTCCATCGATTCGCCGGAGCCCTTCATCCAGACCAACGTGGTCGGGACGCTGCGCCTGCTCAACGCCGCCCGCATGCACTGGAACTCGCTCGGCGAGCCCGCCAAGAAGGATTTCCGCTTCCTCCATGTGTCGACGGACGAGGTGTACGGCACCCTGGGCCCGAAGGATCCCGCCTTCACCGAGGAGACGCCATTTGCGCCGAACTCCCCCTACGCCGCTTCAAAGGCGGCCAGCGACCATCTCGTCCGATCCTACCAGCATACGTATCATTTCCCGACCCTGACGACCAACTGCTCGAACAACTACGGGCCGTATCACTTTCCGGAGAAGTTGATCCCGCTGATGATCCTCAACGGCCTCGACCAGAAGCCGCTGCCGGTCTACGGCGACGGCCGGCAGATCCGCGACTGGCTCTATGTCGAGGACCATGCCGCCGCGATCTGGCTGGTCCTGCAGAAGGGCCGGGTGGGAGAGACCTACAACATCGGCGGCCTGAACGAGCAGCCCAATATCGACATCGTAAACTCGATCTGCGCCCTGCTTGACCGCAAGGCGCCGCGCGCCGACGGCAAGAGCTACTCGACCCAGATCACCTACGTGGCCGACCGTCCGGGCCACGACCGCCGCTATGCCATCGACTGCGCCAAGATCGTGCGCGAGCTCGGCTGGGCCCCCCGTGAGAACTTCGCCAGCGGCATCGAGAAGACCGTCGACTGGTTCCTGTCCCACCGCGCCTGGGCCAACGACATCACCGAGAAAAAATACGCCCGCCAGCGCCTGGGAGTCGGCTGAACCTGTAGGGGCGTCGCTTGCGGCGCCCGGTCGTTCCTTAACCGCCCCTCTTGTAATCCCCGCGGCTGAAATATTTTTCCAGCCACACGTAGGCGCAGATGAAGAAGTACCGGCTGCCCATCTCCTTTATCTTTAGCTTGGCCTCCCCGTGCTTGCGGTTGCGCCAGGAGATGGGTGTGACGGCCCAGGTGTAGCCGCGGACGATCGCCTTGAGCGGCAGCTCGACGGTCAGGTTGAAATGGGGCGAGAGGAAGGGCCGGCAGCCGTCGATCACCGTGCGGCGATAGGCCTTGAAGGCGTTCGTGGTGTCGTTGAGCGAGAGGTTGAATCCGATCCGGATCAGCAGGTTCGCGAGCCGGTTCACCTTCAGTTTCACGGCCGGGTAATCCACGACCTCGCTGCCCTTGATGAACCGGCTCCCGAACGCGCAGTCGAACCCCTCGTTAAGGAGCTGCCAGTACCGGATCGCATCCGCGGGCGAATCCGAGGCGTCCGCCATCATGATCACCACCGCGTCCCCACGGCTGTGGTCGAGCCCGTAGATCACGGCCCGGCCAAACCCGTGCGGGCCGGGATTCTGGACGGGGGCGAGCGACGGGACCGACTGGCGCAACCCGGTCAACACCTTCCAGGTGTCGTCCCGGCTGCCGTCGTCCACGACGACGATCTCGTGCGGCAGCCCGGCGGCGGTAAACGCCTGGTGGATGTCCGCGAGGGTGGAAGGAAGCGATTCGGCCTCGTCGCGCGCCGGGATGACGACCGAGTAGAGCTTTAGCGGATCCACGAAATTTCGGGTTACGACGGAGCCGAAAGATCCAGCCAGTCCGGGTTGGATCGGGCGTGCGCCGCGATCTCCTCGAGGATCGCGTTCACCGGGGTCTGGGGACGCCAGTTCCAGATCCGCGTTGCCTTGGCATGGTCCAGCACGAGCCAGGGGATGTCGAACTGCCGGGTCTTGGGGTCGGAACCGATGCGGTGCGGCCCGAGGGCATCGGCGCACCAGTCGCTGAGCTGCTTCAGCGAGGTGGCCGAGGCCAGCCCCCCGGAAAAATTGGCGGTTCGATCCCCGGCTGCAATCCGCGGCGCCTTGAATTGGCGCTGGAGCAGCGGGACCAGGTCCCTCGGATGCAGGCAGTCGCGGGTCTGGTAACCGCGGCCCCCGAAGCCGAGGTACTTCAGCGGCCGCCGCTGCAGGTAGGAATTGATCCAGAAGGCGAATATCCCCTGGTCCGCACGGCCGAACTGCCCGGCCCCCGCCAGCACCCCGCAGCGATTGATGAACACCGGGAAGTCGAAGGCATCGCCGTACTCAAGCGCCAGCGCCTCGCTCGCCAGCTTGGTCGCGCCGTAGAGCGAGAGGGGGGCGGCGGTGCTGAAGGATTCGTCGATGCCCCGGCGGTTGGTTGGGACAAAAGCGCCGGCTTTCGTGCGCAGCTTCACGGCGGTCAACGCGGCGATACTGTAGACCCGGCTGGTGCTGAGCAGCACGAACCCCGCGCGGTGCTGCTTGCAGTACTCGAGCAGGTTGACCGTCCCGCTGAGATTGTGGTCGACGATCTGCCGGGAACTGGTGCGCCCATCGACGCCGGCAAGGACGCTGGGATTGGCCGCGGCATCGATCACCCAGTCGCAACCGGGCAGGGCGTCAATGTCGCCGGCGACCCTCAGGTCGGCATGCCGCACCCGGACCCCGAGAGCCTTCAGGGACTCCCGGTTCGTCTCGCTCCCCGGCCGGATGAAATTGTCGAACCCGCTGACCTGGTGCCCGCCCGCCTCGACCAACGCCCGCGCCAGGGTGCTGCCGACAAACCCACAGACGCCGGAGATTACAATGCGCATTGGAAGACGCGATTAACCACGAATGCACGCGAATGATCACGAAAAATAAGTGAAGGACGACCGGGCGCCGGCAAGCGACGCCCCTACATGATTGATCCGATCCGTCATCCGTCATGTAGGGGCGTCGCTCGCCGGCGCCCATGGCATTGTATGCTCAATGTAGGGGCGTCGCTTGCGGCGCCCGGTCATCTCCGTGTCCGCCGTTCCGCCTGCCGCAATTCCCAAGGAATTTTTGAAAGATTTCGCCTGTTTTCACCGTTATACGGGGTGTGAACCCTGTTATCATCGAACCGGAGGACTCCGGAGATCAGTCCAAACCGTTGCCCAAGAGGCGAACGTCCAACCTTGCTCACGGCCGGATTTCCCAACCGGGATCTCATTACTTCCTCACGTGGTGCGAAGCCTCTCGAGTCCAGGGCCTGACCCACCCGCCAATCGCCGAGGGGATCATTGACGCGTTGGATCAACTTCACGCCGCTGGCGACTTCGGGCTGATCGCTGCGACGGTGATGCCGGATCACGTCCATGCGCTCGGCACGCTCGGCCCGAGGCTCCGGATCGGACAGGTCTGCGCCAAGGTGAAAACGCTGAGCAAGCCTCACCTAAGTGTATTCAACTGCTCGTGGCAGCGCGATTTCTTCGAACGCCGGCTTCGGCCCGGCGATTCAATCGAGGATTTTGTCCGCTACATCTTTCTGAATCCCTACCGCGATCGTTTCCGTGATCGAAAAGCCGAATGGCCCTGGTGGACTCGCCGTGGCGATTTGAAGTTTGATTTCGAGGCGATGATCCAAGCAGCCGGAGGAGTGCCGGAGGAATGGTTGGATCTGCCGCCGCCAGCCGGGTTGTAGAAGGAACGAAGCGGGCGCCGACAAGCGACGCCCCTGCATGACGGGATTGCATCGCCGCCATGTAATCCATGCAGGGGCGTCGCTTGTCGGCGCCCGCTTCGAGGTCCCTCCTTTCCTCCCGCACGTGCGTCTCGACTCTGGCGTCCAAGATTCCGAACCTCTCCGCGGTGATCTCATTCATCGTCCCGCTCTTCAATTGCCTCGATTACACGAAGGCGATGCTGGCGAGCCTCCAAGCAAGCCTGCCGGACAAGCTCGAGCATGAGATTATCATGGTGGACGACGGGAGCACGGATGGGACGCGCGAGTGGCTTGCGACCCTCGAGGAGCCGATCCGCGTCGTGCTCAACGAAAAGAACATGGGGTACGGCGCCTCGAACAACGCGGCGGCCAGGGTCGCGGTCGGCGACTTGCTGGTCCTTCTCAACAACGACCTGATTCTCGCCCCCGGCTGGCTCGAGCCTCTGCTCTCGGTGCACCGGTCGCTCGGCGAGGAAGCCGGGATCGTCGGCAACGTGCAGGTCGACGCCGCGACGGGAGAGACCGATCACGCCGGCATCACTTTCAGCCTGAAAGGAAAGCCGGAGCACATCCGCGCGGTGCCGAAAGGGGAGCGGCTGCGCCGGGTCGACGCGGTTACCGGAGCCTGCATGCTGGTCGATGCCGAGCTATGGACTCGGCTCGGCGGCTTCGACCCCGCTTTTGTCAATGGCTGCGAAGATGTGGACCTGTGCCTCCGCGCGCGTTCGGCTGGCCAGGTCAACGCGATCGCGCTTGGCAGCGTTGTGCGCCACCACATCAGCCGATCCCCCGGCCGCAAGCTGCGTGACGAGGAGAACACCTATCGCCTGGTCCAACGCTGGCGCAGCGATATCGTGACCCTGGCGACGCGGAATTGGTGCCGCCATTGCGTGGATACCTGGTTCCACGACCGCGGCCGCTGTCCCGCGCCCGAGGCGGCGCTCCAGGCTGGGCTTTTTCTCCTCGGGCTGCGCTCAACGCCGCCGGCGATTGCCACGCGCGAAATGCAGGCGGCCGTGGATGTCGAACTGAAGCGGTGGGCCGAGATGTTTGCGAGGCGGCCGATGTAGGGACGATTGTAGGGGCGTCGCTTGCGGCGCCCGCATCGTGGTCGATCCCGGGCGCCGCAAGCGACGCCCCTACATGACGAATCAAGACGACCGATGACGAACCGATCGCTGACCTCCTACTGCGTCGCCGCTTTCGCTTCCGCCGCCTGCTTTTCCTCCCAGGCGCGGCGCTGCTGGATGCCGATCTCGAGCAGGTCGGAGACGAACTCACGCGCTTCCTTGGCTTGGCGTTCCTCCAGGGTCGCCGGGCCTTGGGGCGTCTGCGGCTCGGCGGCCGTCGCCGCGACAGCTTCGCCCGATGCCGGCTGACCCGGATTCGACGTGTCCGTCCCAGCCGTGATCGCCACCGACGTTCCAATCGTCGCCTTCTTCAGCGGGAGAGTCTTTGACGCGCCCGAGATCTTCACGAGCACCGTGTTGTTCTTCTGGTCGACGCTCACCACCTGGAGTTCGCCAAAGGTATCGCCGATTTTCAGCCAGCGCGCATTTTCCTTTTCCAGGTCCGCGATCAGCACCGTGGGTTGGTCTAGCACCAGTATCCCATCGAGCTCATAGCGGCTGTCCCCCGCCGGCGCCGGCTTGGCCGGTGCCGGGGCAGCCGGCGCTTTCGCCGGCGCGGCCGGCCCCTTCATTTGCGCCAGCGCGAGTCCGGCGGAGGGAGGCGGTGCCTCCTTCTTCTCCGCCTCAGCCGCGCAGCAGACCACCGCCGCGAAACTCGAGGCACTTAGAAAAACGGGAAAAAGGCACTTCATGCTTAGGTAAGGACAATACTCCGCTCAAAAACCGGACGTCAAATGGACAGGCATCCCGCTCGCAAGTATCCGACATTTTTAACTCCATGTAGGGGCGCCGCTTGCGCCGCCCGGTTCCCCTGTTTTTCCTGGCCAGGGATTCCGATTACCCGCGGTCCCGCTTCTTCCAGGCTTCGACGATCTGGCGGATGGTCTCCTCCAGTGAGACTGTGATGTCCCACCCCGGGTAGTGCGCCCGCATCTTGCGCAGGTCGGAGTAGTAGCAGATGTGGTCGCCGGCGCGGTTTTGGTCGACGTAGGTGTGCTTCTGCGCGCGGCCGGTCAGCTTCTCGGTGGTCTTGAAGGCCTCGAGGATCGAGGTGCTGTTGGCCTTGCCGCCGCCGAGGTTGTAGACCTCGCCGGCGCGCGGGGCCGCGACAAACGCGGCCATGAAGCGGGCGACGTCGAGGGAGTGGATGTTGTCGCGGACCTGCTTCCCCTTGTATCCGAAGACCCGGTACTCCTTGCCCTCGAGGTTGCACTTCACGAGGTAGCTGAGGAAGCCGTGGAGCTCGACGCCCGTGTGGTTGGGGCCGGTGAGGCAGCCGCCGCGTAGACAGCAGGTCGGCAGGTTGAAGTAGCGGCCGTACTCCTGGACCATCACGTCGGCGGCCACCTTTGAGGCGCCGAAAAGCGAGTGCTTGGACTGGTCGATGGTGAACGTCTCCGCGATGCCGTTCTCGTAGGCCGGGTCGGCGTAGTCCCAGCGGGTCGGCAGCTCCTCCAGGGCGATGCGGTTCGGCGCGTCGCCATAGACCTTGTTCGTGCTCATGTGCACGAAGGGCGACTCCGGGCAGGCCTGGCGCGCCGCCTCGAGGAGGTTCAGGGTCCCGGTCGCGTTGGTGTCGAAATCGTCGAAGGGGATCGCCGCCGCGCGGTCGTGCGAGGGCTGGGCCGCGGTGTGGACGATGGCCGACGGCTTCAGCTTCCGGACCAGCGCCAGCACCGCCGCGCGGTCGCGGATATCCAGCTCGTGATGCTCGAAGCCCGGCAGATCCTTTTCCAGCCGCCGCTGGTTCCAGCGCGTGTCCCCGGCGGCGCCGAAAAAAACCGCGCGCTGGTTGTTGTCGATCCCGTGGATCCTGTACCCCAGCTCGCGGGAAAAATAGGTGGAGACCTCCGAGCCGATCAGGCCTGACGAGCCGGTGACGAGAAGGGTGCGCGGTTGACTAGGCATGGAGGGGTGATGGCCGCAAAAAAGCGCAGGATGCGCAAGGATTTGGTTCGGAGCCCATGCCTGCCCCCCTTGAAGACGAACCGACCCAATTCGCTAGAATACCGAGACCGACCCCTGCCCGCCTTCTGCAGAACGGGCATCTTCACAGCTTGCAGAAGCGGTATTTGATCAGGGCGCGGATCCACGTGATTGGGTCTCGGATCATCGAGATTTTCTTGCCCTCCTTGAAGGAGCGCGAGCGGTAGTTGATCGGGATCTCGATCGGGCGATGGCCGCGGCGCACGAGCTTGATCAGCAGCTCCCAGTCGAAGTCGAACCGGTTGCACTCGAAGGTCAGCCCCTCGAGGCATTCCCGGCGGAAGACCTTGTACATCGTGAACGGGTCGCGCAGCCAGATCCCGAGCGCGACGTTGATCATGAAGGTGAAGGTCCAGTGCGCGCTGTTGAGGATGAAGGCGTGCAGCGGCTGGTCCTCGAATTTCCGCATGGCCCAGCCGCCCTGGCCGTGCCGCGAGCCCAGGACGAATTCCTGCCGGCCGGCCAGGATCGGCGCCAGCAGCACGTCGTAATCGTCGACATCGTACTCCAGGTCGGCGTCCTGGATCGCCAGGATATCACCGCGGGCGCTTTTCAGCCCGTTGCGGACGGCGTGGCCCTTGCCCCGGGGGCGTTCCTCCAGGATGACCTTCACCCCGGGGCGGTCCTGGTAACCCAGGACGATCTCACGCGAGCCGTCGGTTGAATTGCTCTCGACGATCACGAGCTCGATCTCGACCCCGGGAATCCGCTTCGCGAGGAGCACCTCCAGCGCGCCCTTTACGGTCGGTCCCTCGTTATACACGGGTACGACCAGGCTGAGGAGGCAGGGCCTTGGCAGCGGCCGGCTCGGGCTATGCTTGGGTGCGGGAATCGGGACAGCTTGCCGGGATTTTGGGAGACAGGACCAGAAAAATGCGCGGCCGGCCGGTGCGCGGTTTTTCAGTGTAATTTGCGCGGCAACCGGCTTGGCTCCACGGCGCACAACTATCTCATCTATTGAAACGAGTATTCATTAGTGGCGGCGCAGGATTCATCGGGAGCCATTTGGTGGATCGCCTCCTGCGGGACCCGCAGGTCGCGGCCATCGTGGTCTACGACAATTTTTCGTCCGGCACGCGCCACCAGCTCCGGCCCTGGGCGGGCGAGGCGCGGCTGCGAGTGGTCGAGGGCGACATCAAGCAGCTCGACCCGCTGAAGGCGGCCATGGCGGGATCCGACACGGTGTTTCACCTCGCGGCGAATCCCGACATCGCCAAGGCGCTCACCCAGCCGGATATCGATTTTTGGGAGGGCACCTACCTGGCGCAGAATGTCCTGGAGGCGATGCGCGTGAACGGGGTGGGGCGGCTGCTCTACATGTCCGGCAGCGGGGTCTATGGCGAAAACGCCCCGGTCGCCTTCGCCGAGGATTACGGTCCCTGCCTGCCGATCTCGACCTATGGGGCGAGCAAGCTCGGCTGCGAGGCGCTGGTGTGCGCCTATTGTCACATGTTCGGCCTGAAGGCGCGGGCCTTCCGGTTCGCCAACGTCGTCGGCCCCCGGCAGACGCACGGAGTCGGGTACGATTTCGTCCGCCGCCTGCGCGCCGATCCCACCCAGCTGCGGATCCTGGGGGATGGCACTCAGAGCAAGAGCTACATCCACGTGGAGGACATCATGGACGCCGTGCTTCTCGCGCACGCGAAGGCCGATTCGCCTTACGACGTATTTAATGTCGCGACCGACGACTACATTTCGGTGACCCAGATTGCAGAGCTGGCCGTGGAGGTAAGCGGGCTGCGGCCCGGGAGTGTCCGCTTCGACTACACCGGCGGCGACCGCGGCTGGAAGGGCGACGTCCCGGTCGTCCGGTTCGACTGCCGCAAGATCAAGGCGCTCGGCTGGAAGTGCCGCCGCAATTCGGCGCGCGCCGTCGGCGACGCCATGGCGGCAATGAAGTCTGAAATCGCGGATGCCTGACCGACCGGCGCCAACCGCGATCGAACACCTGCTGCCGCCCGGGACCAACCCCGGCCCGGTGGAGCTGAGCATTGTCGTGCCGGCGCTGAACGAGGCGCTCACCGTGGGTGAATTCGTCGACTGGTGCCGGCAGGGCCTCCAGGACGCCGGCGTCTCCGGCCAGATCCTGATCGTGGACAGCTCCACCGACGAAACCCCGGCGATCGCCGTGGCGCGGGGGGCCGAGGTCCTGCGCGTGCCGAAGCGCGGCCTGGGGCGGGCCTACATCGACGCAATCCCGTATATCCGCGGGAAGTTCATCGTGATGGGCGACGCGGACCTCACGTACGATTTCCGCGAGCTGGCCCCATTCGTGCGCGAGTTCCGGCAGGGCGCCGAGTTCGTGATGGGCAGCCGGTTCAGCGGCACGATCGAGGAGGGCGCGATGCCGCCGCTCCACCGGTACTTTGGCACGCCGCTGACCACCTGGATCCTCAACCGGATCTACGGGAGCACGTATTCGGACATCCACTGCGGCATGCGCGGGCTCTCCCGGGGTGCGCTGGAGCGCATCGGGCTCAAGTCCCAGTCGTGGGAATACGCTTCCGAGATGGTCCTCAAGGCCGCGCGGCTTGGCCTGCGCATTGCCGAGGTGCCGGTGCGCTTCTACAAGGACCGGGAGGGACGGCTGAGCCATCACCGGCGCGCCGGCTGGATGTCGCCATGGATCGCGGGCTGGCTCAACCTGAAGGTGATGCTCGTCTATTCCCCGGACACTTTCCTGCTGGTCCCCGGGTTTGTCCTCCTCGCCCTCGGCCTGGCCCTCTCGGTCGGCCTCGCCGGCGGGCCGCGGATGATCGGCGGCATCGGGTTCAACCTCTACTGGATGCTCCTCGGGGTGACCTGGGCCACCCTGGGCTATAGCTGCATCCAGGTGGGCATCCTCGCGCGGATCATGCATGGGTTGCGCCGGGGCGTCGCCACCTCCGTCCAGCGACTGCTCACCTACGACCGGGGCATGGTGATCTCCGCCATCGCGATCCTCGCCGGGCTCGCGCTGCTCGGCTCGCTCGTCTGGACCTATGTCCAGGGTGGCCTCCGGTTGTCCGAGCTCTCACACGCCGCGATCTTCGGGCTGCTCCTGCTCATCCTCGGATTCCAGACTTTTGGCTTCACCCTGCTCCTCGAGATGGCGGCGCGGGTCGTGAATCGCCCCGCGGCCGATGAGTAGCCGGTCCGGCGAATCCTTCGGCCAGGCCGGCGTCACCTGGGTCGACCGCCTCGGGGTCTGGCTATCGCAGCGGGCGATCCGGCGCCGGCTGCCCGGCCGCGGCGGGTTGGACGTGATCGAATTCGGCTGCGGCTACCACGCCACCCAGCTCCGGGCGCTCGACGATCGGCTGAGGCGCGGCACGGGCGTCGATTTTCACATCGCGCCCGAACTGAAGCGGCCGGGAAAACTCAACTTCATCGAGGGCGCGATCGAGGCGGTCGCCGGGGGGCTCGAGGCGGAGAGCTATGACGCCGTCCTCCTGATCTCGGTGCTGGAACACCTGGCCGACCCGGCGGCCGCGCTGGCCGGCTGCCGCCGGATCCTGCGGCCGGGCGGAGTCCTCCTGGTCAATGTGCCGACATGGCGCGGCAAGACGTTTCTGGAATTTTCCGCTTTCCGGCTCGGCCTGAGCCCGCGCACGGAGATGGACGACCACAAGATGTACTACGACAAGCGGGACCTGTGGCCCCTTCTCGTCCGCGCCGGCTTTCTCCCGAGCGGGATCCGGCTGAACTACCACAAATTCGGGCTCAACCTGTTTGCAGTGGCGGAACGGCCGGCGCGGTCCTGAGCGCCGGCGCGCGGCGCAGGGCAAATGCCGCGACCGCCGCCAGGGCGGCGCACCCGACCGCGCAGAGCACGAGAGCGAGGGTGAAATGGTGCGGCCAGTAGGCGAAACGGACTGCGTACCTCCCGGCCTGCGGGATGTAGATCGCCTTGGAGTTGTGGTTCGCGCGGAAATACGGGACCGGCTGCCCGTTAAGCGTGGCCTGGAATTCGTCCGGATAGTAACCCTCCGACAGGACGACCACCCCGGCCGACGGGGCGTCCACCGTGAAGGAAGTGGTGTTCGTCGTAAGCCGGTAGTCGTGGGCGGGGCGTATCGATTGCCCGGCGGCATCGCGGCGCAGCCTGGTCGCCTCCTCCGGGACGGACTTGTCCGACTGCTGGACCGCCGCCAGCGGCTGCCCGACGCTTCGGCGCATCCGGCCAGCCAGGTCGGACACCTCGCCATAGACCTGCAGCCGGTCCGAGAAGAACGCGCGCGGCCAGGCCGTCGCTCGCTCGTAGACGTCGAGATCGAACGAGCCGAGGGCCTTGAGGCCGGGGAGCTCCCGCGGCTTCTCGGTGTGGTGCGCGAGGTAATAGCGGACGTTGAGCGCGTCGAGGCTGGGGCCGAAAGTGCCCGCCTCCTCGTCGGGCATGGGGGTGGCCGCTTCCCGGACGCGGGGGAGCCCGAGCGCGGCCGCCAGTTCGTCGTGATACCGGTTCCGCAGGGGGTCGATGCCCAGTATGCTCTCGACCTGGTACATCTGCATGAAGCCGGCGAAGAGGTTCAGGCCGAGCCCGATGGGCCGCGAGGGCTCCGTGGCCTTCGCCGCGACGAAATTGATCGCGGGCGAATCGGCATGGAGATCGGCCCGCACCTTTGGGTTGTACACGTAGGCGTCGAACGGGCTGCGGAGATACTGGGCGTGCCGCCACGTCAGCAGGGCGAAGCTCGAGAGCAGCAGCGCGGCGAGCAGGGCCGGGTCGCGTCGCCGGGCGGCCCGGTCGATCGCCAGCGGGAGGATCAGCGCGACCGCGACGATCGACCAGGAATAGCCGACGAAGAAATCGCTCTTGGCCACGCGCTGCGTCGCCGCCCAGTAGATTCCGACGAGCGCCCCCGCCAGGGCGAGGAATTGCAGGTAGGCGATCCGCCACTCGATGCGGCCGGCCAGCCGAAACAGCGCGCTGAACCCGAAACCGGCCAGGACCGCCGACAGAACGATCAGGACACACGAGAAAGTGTTGTCGATATGGTGGATGTTCCGGATGAACGGGACAGCGGTGATCCAGCGCTCCGGCACGATGCCGAAGACCATCCCGAAGGGCAGAAGCGCAGCGAGCAGGAGCGCCGCGAAGGCGCGCCGGTTCGCGACGTCGCGGACCGCCGCGAAAGCCCAGGCCAGCCCGACGAGGAAGATGAAGTTCGTGGCGGGCGTGCTGACCGTCTCGTTCTGATAGGTCTGCCGCGAGAACAGGTCGTCGAAGAACGTGACCAGGAATGCCGGGTTGATCTGCGCGGCCGCCGGCTGGTCGTAGCTCGTGAAGGAGCGCTGGAGCGTCGAGACAAACGAAAGGACCAGCGGCGCCGCGATCAGCAGCATCATGCCACCCGCCGCCGCCGCGAGGGCGAGTCGGCGCAGCCTGACCCGCGCCGCGGCCCCGTCGAGCACCACGAGCAGCGCGCCGGCCGCATTAAGGCAGGCGATCAGCATCGAGGCCTCCTTGACGGTGCCGCTGGTGTAGACCGCGAAGCTGGAGACGACCAGGAGCAGGGCGCAGCGGATTTCCGCGCGCAGCGAAGGGGCGCGGAGCAGCCCGGCCCACGCCACCAGGATCCAGGCCGAATAGCACAGGCTGAAATTGGCGGCGTGGTTGAGCCGGAAGCCGAAGTAACCGAGAAAGCCGGCGGCCGCCGTCATCAGCAGCGCCGGGCCCAGCTCCGCGGTGAGCAGCAGCACGGTCAGACCCACCCCGCAGCAGAGGAGCCAGCGGGTCAGGACGAAGCGGGCGTCCCAAGACCACGCAGCCCCGCGCGTGACGATGGTCAGCCAGTTGAGCGGATCGCCGAACATGCTCTGGCCCTGGCCGAGGAAGGGGAGCCCATTCATCACATAGCGGTTCCAAAGCGGCAGCTCCCGGTCGTCAAAGAGCGCGTCATGCTCCAGCACCGGGGCCACGAGATGGCCCCACATCATCGCGCCGACGTCGGAGCCTTTGGCGTCCTCCAGTTCCTTGGAATCGTAACCGGGCAGCACCGGGTAGGTGTCGTAAAGTAGGAGGGTGGCGTTGTCGGGGGAGACAAAGCTCTTGCCGAAGAAAATGACGGGATGGCACTGCAGCAGCACGGCGAGCGTCGCCGCGGCCGCGACTGCGCGGCGCGGGTGGGCGCGCGCCCACTCGAGGGCTCGGGAGCCGGCGCGCGCTCCGGCGCCCGAGCCGGCCGCGGCGTAAAGGACCAACACCAGGACAAACGCGATGGCGAAGGGCCCGAGAGCGCGCCGGTAGCGAAAGGTCTTGTCCTTGAACCCGAGCGGCGCCGCCGGCGTCAGCAGCAGGCTCGCATCGACCCCGGTCTGGAGCTTCAGCGTCGCGCCGAGATCGTCGCGGGAAGCGATCCCCTTTAGCGTGCCGAGCTCCGCGGCGGAAAACGAGACCAGCGGGCCCCGGCGGTTGCTGACGATCCGGGCATCCCGGAGCTCCACGCGCGCCTCGGCGTTGTGGGGATCCAGCCGGAGCCGCGTGAAATTGCCCGGGATCGGAAAGTGCAGCGTTGCCGCCGCGCCGGGCACCAGCGGCCGGGTGACGGACTGCTCCTCGTTGAAGTCGCGACCCGTGTCGTAGAACAACTGGGCATAACCGCGCTCGCTGGCCGTCAGCGAGACCTCGAAATCGAACTGCTCATCCGTGGTCGCCGTGGTGAAAAAAGGCAGCGCGGTGGCGGCGGCCAGGACCAGGGCAAACCCTAGCACAGTGGGGCGTAGCAGCCGTTGGATCATGCTCGCTAGAGTACCTTGAGGTCGGTCCAGAACGTCCAGTCCCAATCGGTGTTACCCGCCGCGCCCGGCCCGATCTGCAGGCGCAGGGTCGCCGCCCCCGCCGGGAGGGCGAGGTTGAATGACTGGAAACCCTGGTCGGACGGGTTTTTCCTCGGATCGAGGCTGCGGCGAAAAAGCGAACTGGCGGCGCCGTCGGCCGAGACCACGTCGACCGTGAAGTCGGCGCCGTCCGTCGTGCCTTGCCCGTACGCCCCGGGAACGAATCCAAATCCGCCGGAAAACGATCGCGAACCCGCCGGGACGGGCAGGACGATCTCGCTGCGCGCATGCGCGAAGACGACCGCGCGCCCGTCGACGAGCGGGCTGTCGACGGCGACGTCCGAGTGGACGCGCAGCGGGCGGACATTGACGATTCGTTTCAGCATCAGGGCGTCGTAGATGTCGCTGCGCTCCAGGGAGACTCCCGGCAGTGACGAGAAGCGGAGCCGCGGCGCGTGCCAGAACCACGACGCCCCGGCGTCCGGCGCCAGGTCGATGCTCACGCCGCGCGCCCAGGCGAGCGCGCGGCCCGAGACGAGGCTGGCGAGATCGGTGTCCCCGCTGATGAGCGGGTCGATAAGAAACCCGACTGCGGCGGTGCCGGGCTCCATCCGCCAGTACCGCTTTTGGCCCGACCCGTCGGTGGCCGTGAACGTGAGCGGTGACGCGTGGTAAACGAGCGCGCGGAGACGCCCTAGCACTGTCGGCCGAACATCGGCTTCCAGCCAGATCGGATGGCCCGCTCCATCCGGGACCGGCTGCTCCTGCCCAAAGCCGGTGGACTGGTCGCCCAGCGACTTCCGAACGGGCGTCGCGCCCCCGCCAGCCTTCCGTCGGAAGAGCGCCGAGGCCGGCTCCGCCCGGACGAGGTCGTATCGGCCGACAATTTCCGCCAGGACCAGTGCGTCATCCTGGCCGGGATACCGGCCGTCAATGCTCTTGATCCGCGTCACCACGAAATCCGGCGCCTGCTGGGACTGGAAATGCCGCTGGTCGGCCGCGGCGAGCGCCGGGGTGTACGCGCTGTAGCTCTGGGGGACCGGTCGGGGATGGTAGTTCAGTCCGTTCAGGGTCAGCAGGCCCTGCTCGTAGCCGATCAGGTCCACCGTCGCGCGACTCACCGTCGTCTGGAGGAGGGAATCGCTCGCAGCCGCCTCGTGCTCGCGGTAGACGCCGGAGTACCAGGTGCGCAAGGCCGGGACTCCCGCCAGCTGGCGTGGATTGGTCCGCCATCGGGCGAACAGGTTCCGCGGGCCGTCCAGCGGCAGCCAGGGGGCGGCGCAGGCCATCCCGGTGACGCAGGCGATGACATTCAAGTCCTGCCAATGGAAGCGGTCCCGGCTGGCAAAAAACCCGGGCAGGGAAACCCCGAGCAGCAGCGCGGCGGAAAAGTACGCGTTGACGTGCAGGTCGGCGCGCGTGAAGCCCTGCTTCCAGGCGAGGAACCAGACGGCGAGCACGATGAGGGCTGCGCCGAGCCCCTGTCCGAGGTCCGGGCCGGAGCGCGCCGCCAGCCACGTGATCCCGGCTCCGAACAGCCAGATCGTGAGACCGGCGGCGAGGACGCTCGTAGCCGGATCGGAACCCATCGCCCAGGAGTATCCCGAGCTGATCTCCCAGCTTCCCCGCAGGTAGGCGTAGAGATTCGCGACGTCCTGCCCGGCGGCCAGCCACCAGCCGAGCAGGCAGACGAGGAATGCCGCTGCCAGGCGCACGGCGGTCGTCCGCCGTCCGGCGGCGAGGTGGGCTCCGACGACGATGGCCAGGACTGCGACCGCCTCCAGGAAGAACACAAACTTGAACAGGGCCAGGAATCCCAGCCACCCGATGGCCGCGGTGCGCGCCGGCCAACCGCGCGCGGCCGGCAGGAGCCAGGCGACGGCCGCGATCGCGATGAAAACCATGCAGACCGTCTCGAAATAGCGCGCCTGCGCGAGCAGCACCGCGATGAAAGCAACGCGCCGCCACGTCGGTAACGAAAGGCAGAGCCAGATAATCGTGGCCGCGAAGGCCAGCTTGCCGGCGATTTCCCAGGCGAGCTTTGGGCCCAGCTGACCTGGCCGGTACGAGCCCATCTCGAGAAAGCCCCAGGGGCCGTAGGTGAAGATGTAGTCCGTCCCGAACTGGCGTCCGGCGGCGTGCGCCTCGCTCAGGCTCGTCCCCCACGAATCGTCGAGGGTGCCGCTCGGCGGGCCCGGGAACCCGACCAGGGCGAGCCAGAGCGCCAGGACGGCGAGGACGATGGAGAGGGCGCCGAGCCAGCGCGGGAAAATCGTTTTGCCATTCGCTGCGGCCGGATCGGAGGACACCATGGATGCTTGCTGGTGGGTGAGCTAACCCGCATATTTCCCGAACGCCATGAAATATGCGGGTTAGAGCGAGCTGGATAATCCTCATCGCGGCCGCGGCCGCGCTGGCGGCGGTATTTTTCCGGTCGTCGCGGGCCGGCCCGGTGGCGGTGATGGCCCGCGGCCAGTTCCAGCTCGCCGACGCCGGGTCGCCCGACGCGCGCGGCGCCGGGTTTGGCGGCGGCGCGCGCGTGAATCCCGGCGACGCGGGGCAGCTCTGGGGTTCGCTCGTTGGCGGAAATGAGTTTGTCGGCGAACTTGTCTCCCCGGCCTTCCAGATCCTCGGGGATGCCCTGGTTGTGCCGGTGGCCGGTTACCCGTCGGCCGAGGGCAACAGCCTCCGTCTCGAGATCCTGGCCGACGGCGGAGGCCGCTTCGCCGAGGTCAAATACCTCGGCGACAACCCCGGCGAGGCGATCCGGCTATGGCGGATCCCCGTGGGCCAGTGGTGGAAAATGCGCGCGCGCCTGGTCCTCCAGGACGGCCGCAAGACCGACGAAGCCTGGCTGGCAATCGGCCTCCCGATCGCCGAGCACGTGGATCCAAACCCCTGACCGGGTTAGCCACGAAAAACACAAAAAGTCACAAAAAAGTCTTTTCGTGGCTTTTCGTGTTTTTCGTGGCCGACAACACTACTTCACTCCGCCGATCCCCACGCAGGTTCGGACGAAGTCGGAGAACTTCTCCGCGCTCGGCAGCAGGACGGCATTTTTGTTCTTCCTCGCGACGCGGTGCAGTTTCCAGGCTTCGATCCGGTCTTTCAGGGTCTTGGAGACCCGGATGACGAGCAGGAAGCCGATCGGGTTTTCCGCGGGAAACTTTTCCGCCCGGTCGACGATTTCCCAGTGGAAGGGTGGGGGCAGGGATGCGATGAGGGCGGAAAGGTTCGAAGGCTCAAAGACGTGGAAGTGGATGTTCACGTCGTTTCCCGTCGAGACCGCGTGCCGCAGGCTCTGCTCGAGGGCCGCCTTTTTCGCCGGCAGCTCGGCCGCGGGGCAGGCGGGATCGAAGAGGCTCCAGTCCATGTTTTGCGCGAAATCGCCCACGTGCGTGGCGTCGCAGGCGGTGGTGTTCCGCGCATAGTCATCAAGCATGTGCGCCGCCGGGGTCAGCTCGCGGGTCCGATCCCAGGTGAACCGACGGTCCGGCACCACCAGGTAGACGATCCCGCCTGGGCGCAGCACCCGGTTCCACTCCGCGAATGCCGCCACGGGATTGGCGACATGCTCGAGCACGTGGGACGTCACGACATAATCCAACGAGTTGTCCCGAAACGGCAGCGAGCACGCGTGCCCATAATAATCCGCCGTGCACGCCTCGTTGCCAAACTGGGTGAAGCAGTCGACGTAGAAAGGCCTGATCCCCGGGATCGGGCTCCGAAACGCCCCCACCTCGACGCCCAGCCCGCCTGCGGCCTCGAGCGGCGCGAGCCAGCGGGCGACTTTTTCGTGGTGGGTCATCGGAATTGGGTTGGCCACGAAAAACACAAAAAGCCACAAAAAGACATAAAGAAGTACCTGTTGACTCCACTCTGAGGTCGCTTCCGTTGTCGTGGCTTTTCGTGTTTTTCGTGGCCAACCCAATTCCGACTCCGAACACTCACCCTTTCTCGTGGCTGATTTTCCCAATTTTTTCGGCAAGAGTCCCAATTACCAGCATGCGCTGGATCTCTTTGAGGGGGAGTGGTCGACCCGGCTGCCGGATGAGACGGGGCTGATCGCCGGCACGGGTGAGACGCGGCTTTGCGAGGATGCCCGGATCCATTGGGCGGCGGAGAAGCTTGGCGGGTTTGCCGGAAAGAAGGTGCTCGAGCTCGGCCCGCTCGAGGGCGGCCACTCGTACATGCTCGAGAAGCTCGGCGCCGCGTCCGTGACGGCGGTCGAGGCCAGCGCCCGGGCGTATTTGAAGTGCCTGGTCCTCAAGGAGGCGCTCGGGCTGCAGCGCGTGCGTTTCCTGCCCGGCGACATCGCCCCGTTCCTGCGCGAGTCGACCGAAACGTTCGACATCGGCATCGCCTGCGGCGTCCTTTACCACCTGACCAATCCCGTGGAGGTGATCGAGGGACTTTCCCGCCGCTGCCGCGCCGTCTTCATCTGGACGCAGTATTTCGAGCCCGGATTCTTCGAAAAGCACGGCCATGACCAGAGTCCATTCTCGCCGCCGGTCTCCTTGTCCCATTCCGGCTTCAAGCACACGCTTCATCCCCGCAACTACGCCGCCGCCCACCACTGGAAAGGCTTCTGCGGCGGCGGCGCCCACGCCGGCTCCTGGCTCCCCCGCGCCGACCTGCTGGGGGCCTTGGCTCACTTCAAGTTCCGCATCATCGAAGCCATCGAGGACCCCAACAAACACGGCCCGGCAATAATGGTGGCAGCCGTGAACGAATCGAAATCGAAGTCCTAGTCGCCGTTCCAGGTGCGGGCGCCGCAAGCGACGCCCCTACATAACGGCCGCAACGATTGCATGCAGGGGCGTCGCTTGCCGGCGCCCGTTCCGTCACGTTTGAGGCAAGCCGCCGTCAAAGGCGGTGGGCAGGTAGTTCGCCTTGATTGGGCAGCCCTGGCAGCCGGGGGCGCCGAGGGGGTCGAGCATCGCGAGCCGCAGGCGCTGGAATTTTTCCCCGAAAAAGATCTCCGCGAGCGACGTGGAGCCGTCGAGGGTGCCCATCTTCTCGCGGTGCCAGGGGCAGGGGTAAACATCCTTCTGCTCGCGGATCTGGGTCTCGGTGAACGGGCGGTCGCAGAACAGGTGGGCGGCGGGGCGGATCTGGTCCAGCTCGATGCGCTCGTTGCCCTGCGGGGTGTGCCCGATCTCGTCGACGCCCAGGGCGGCGGCGAGGGCGTTGAATTCATCCAGCCCGGTGGGCGGATCGCCGGCCGGGTCGTGCTCGAGGGAAGTCTCGAACGCCGGGGGCAGGTAGACTTCCAATCCCGCCTTCTGCGCGGCCGCGACGATCCGTTCGCGGTAGAAATTGTACTTCGGCTTGAAGTACTCGAGCATCTCGCCGCGGATGTCGTAGAACGGGTATTCGACCACGTGCCGGAAATCGATGTAGTCCGCCCCGAGCCGCCGGGCGACCTCCACGAAAAGCGGCGCCTCGTGGATGTTGCTCTCGAGCATCACGAAATTGAAGACGAAGCTGGGACGGCTGCTGCGCGCCAGGAAGCGGAGCCGCTTCAGGTAGGAGATGTTCCGGATGATTCGCTCGTAGTTCGAGCCGACGCGGATCCGGTGCAGGGTCTCGCCGGAGACGCCGTCGAATGAGAACATCACCAGGTGGACGTTGGCCGCGACGATGGCCGACGAGATCTTTTCCGTCAGCAGCATGCCATTGGTGCAAAAACGGATCCGCACCCGGGGATCCTTGTTGGCGATGTGGCGGATGATCGCCTCGAAATGCGGTGACATCAGGGGCTCGTCGCCACAGGAGAGCACCGCATCGAGCGTGAGCGACGCCAGGGGGTCGAAGAACGCCGCGAACTGGTCCGGGTTGATCCGCTGCACTGGCCGTTTCCCGAAGTCCTCGTTCGAGTAGTGGCACATCACGCAGCGCAGGTTGCACTTGTTGATCAGGTCCAGCCGGAGGACCAGGTGCCGGTCCCGCGCCAGCTGGCCGATCAGCTGCCGTTCCAGGACGGCGCTGACATCTGCTGGATCCGGCTTCGCGAACGGCGGCGCAGGATCGATCACGTCGGGGGCGTCGACCGGGATCTTGCGGGTCTCTCCCCGCCGGCCGTCATGGCGGACCCGGTAGACGAGCCTCTCGCCATCCGGCCCCACGACGACCACCGCGAACTCCAGGTTCGCCGGATCGATCCGCGCGTCCGATGGCACGGTGAGATTGAACCCGATCAGCCCGCGGCCGCCGGCGAGCTGGATCGAGGGCTGGGTATCGCCGCGGTGAAAGGGGTAATTGCAGGCAACGTAACCGCCGACCCCCAGCAGCCCGAGCCCCGTGACGAGGTGCATGTCCCACGCCGCCATCCACCCGGTGATGCAGGCGAGCGTTCCGTCGGTATGTCGTTCAATGATATCGACATGCAGGAAGATCACCGCGGCCTTCGAGGGCTGGCGCGTCTCTTCGAGGCGCGAGGGCGCTTTCGGCGGCGGAACGGTGGCGATATCTGGCATCGGCTTTGTCTAAGTACTCTCGCAGGTTACGTGCGCAAGCGGCAGTCAGGAGTTTCCTCCCCACGCGGTGGGGGATAACCGGATGCGTAGGTTATTTCGTACCTGCGCGGCTTTTCAGGCGCAAGCAGCGCCCCTGCATGATGCGAACAGATTGTAATACAGCGGCGTGCCTTCGGGCGTAGCCAGTTGCATGCGGTGGTAGCAGCCGACCTCGATCTCGTCGTAGTGCTGCTCCAGCAGGTGCTGGAGGCTCCAGCGGGAGAAAAAGTTCTTGTGATCGGCCTCCAGGATGTGCCACGGAAGGGCCTGGTAGCGATAGAGGTAGCAGACCGTCTCGAAATTCGGGACGGATATTACCAGGCGGGGCGCGACGCGCGCAATCTCCCGCAGGAACGCGTGCGGATCCTCGACGTGCTCCAGGACCTCCACGCAAAGCGCGGCATCGAAAGAGCCGGGCTCAAACGGCAGCCCGGTACCGTCGACCTGCCGGTGCGGCAGGCCGGCTGCGGCCAGTGCCCGGCAATCCTCGGCTTTCATTTCCACCCCCAGCCAATCGTAGCCGTCGCGCCGCAACTCGCGGCCATAGAATCCGAGGCCGCAGCCTACGTCGAGGAGCCGGGCGGGCGCGGGCGGCAGGTGCGTCCGGAGAAGGGCCAGGCACTCGGCGCTGCCATCGGCGAGCGACGGGCCCGAGGTGTACACGTGCTCGCGGTGGACGATCGGCAGGAAATTCGAGTCGAGCACATGCCCGAAAGGCATCTGGCGGTAGTCGGTCTTTATGAAGTCGACGCCGATAATGGCGATGCGCTCCGAGGTGCCATCGCCAAAGCTGGCGCGCAGCTCCACCTCATTACCCGCGGGCGGAGGATTCCGCCATTGGCAGAAAATCGTGAACCCGGTGCGCGCCGAGGCGGGCAGCCCCTCGGCCCGGCAGACATCGGGCCGCAGCGCAAGCGCGCCCGTGGCCCCGAGCAGCCCGCCGTCCCCCCGCACCTCGATCCGTGCGATCCCACCCTGGCGCTCCCCCGCGTTGACCCACCCCTCGACCGCAAAGCAAAGCGGATCCGCGCGCTCAGTTTTCCCCGGCCGGTCGATGTGGTGTCGTAGCATTTTCGATTTTGGATTCTCGATTTTCGATTGCCTACGAATCCGATGAAGTCGTTGAAATCGAGAATCGAGAATCGAAAATCAAAAATCCGTCAGCGCCGCGGGGGCGACGCCAGGGAGAAGTCGTTCAGCTCGAGCGTGAGGTTGGGATTGTAGGCGGGGTCGCGGCTCAGGGCGGGGCCCCAGCGGCGCAGCATCGTTTCCACCTCGCGGCGGAAGCGGTCCTCCTTCTCCGGCGTGTCGTCCGTGCCGCGACTGGCGGATTCGTGATGGTAAAGCTCGGCAAACGGCGTCCACAGGTTGCGGTAGCCGGCCTCGCGCACCTTGAGGCAGAAATCGATGTCGTTGAAGGCGACGGCGAGGTCGCGCTCGTCCAGCCCGCCGACCTGCACGTAGACCGCGCGGCGGACGACCAGGCAGGCCGCCGTGACGGCTGAGTAGTTCTGCACCAGCCGCGCGCGGTTGAACTTGCCCTCGCTGCCGCGGGGAAAATCGCGGAACGCATGGCCCGCGACGCCGCCGAGACCGATCACCACCCCGGCGTGCTGGATGGCGTCGTTCGGGTAGTAAAGCATCGCCCCCACGCAGCCGACGCCGGGCCGGCTCGCCTGGCTGACCAATTCCTCCAGCCAGTCGGCATTGATCACCTCGAGGTCATTGTTGAGCAACCCGATCACCTCGCCGTCGGTTGCGGCCACCGCGAAATTGTTGATCGCCGAATAATTGAATGGGTGGGGATAAGGCAGCACCTTGACGCCGCGGGCCTCCACCTGCTCCAGCCAGTGCAGCGTCGCCCGGTCGTCGGACCGGTTGTCCACGATCACGATCTCGTAGTTCGGATAGGTCGTCCGCGTCAGGATGCTCTCGACGCAGCGCTCCAGCAGCCGCAGCCCGTTGTGCGTCGGGATGATCAGGCTCACCTTGGGCGCGGGCGAGGGGAGGGGATACTTTACCCGCCAGTGGTCGCCGGGGACCGGCAGCAACTCGGCCTTGATCCCGGAGCGCGTGAAGTGATCGGCGAGCGCGCGGCGGGCCGCCTCCACCGGGTAGCTCTTTTCCGAGAGCAGCAGGGCCGTCGATCCCGGGATGGCGCGCCAGTGATAGAGGACCTTGGGGATATGGACGATCCGCTCCCGGCTCGTCTGCTCGATCGCGCGCAGCGCCAGGTCCCAGTCCTGGCTCCCCTCGTAGCCCTCCCGGAATCCCCCGACCTTGCGGATCAGCGCGGTCCGGTAGACCGATAGGTGGGAGAGGTAGTTCTGCCCGAGGAAGAGGTCCGGCAGGAAATCCGGCTTGAAGTAGGGTTCAAACCGCCGGCCTTCCTCGTCGATCTTGTCCTCGTCGGAGTAAAAGTAGTCCGCCTCGGGCCGGGCGTTGATGGCGGAGGCCACCTCGAAGAGCGCGTCGGGGGTCAGCTCGTCGTCGTGGTCGAGCAGCGCGACGTAGTCGCCGGTGGCGAGGGCAAGCGCCGAGTTCGACGCCGCCGAGATGTGCCCATTCTTCGGGCGGAACTCCACCTTGATGCGCTTATCCGACTCGCGCGCCTGCTCCAGGATCCGGCGCACGTGGGGCTCCGGCGAGGCGTCGTCGGCGATGCAGAGCTCCCAATGCGGGTATGTCTGGCTCCGGATCGACTCGATGACGCGGAGCAGCCACCGCTCCGGCGTGTTGTACACGGGCATGACCACGGAGATCAGGGGGGTTGTCCCGAGCCGGGCGGCCGCGGCCTGCTGGGCGCGAAGTTTCTCGGGATCCAGCGAGTCGTAGGTCTTGGCCCATTGTTCGTACGACGTGAGGTCGGCGACGCCGAGGTTCTCCCCGACGCGGACCTGGTTTTGGAAGAAGCGGTGCCAGGTTCCCCGGTCGTCGCGGGCCTCGAGCGCGATGGAGTCGTCGGCCTCGCGGAACTCCACCTCGATCTTCCAGCCGCAGTATTCCGCCTGCGGCTTGTCGCGGACCGAGGCGACGACGTCGAGGCGCTTGAAGCCGTAGGTGCCCTCGACGGTCCCCGTGGTCAGCACGGCCCTGACCCCGTCGAGCTTTCGCGCATCCTCCGCGAAGCACCATCCGCGCAGGGTCACTTTCTTCGGCGGCAGCGTCCAGGAGCGCGGATTGTCGACGCTGTGCCAGATCGGGATCGGAGGTTGGAGATCGGAGATTGATGATCGGGGATCGGGCGCCGCGAGCGACGCCCCTGCATATTCCGACGCTTCCCCCTTGCCCGTTACCCCTTTCCGCGGCGCCTCCGCGTGGCTAGCTACTTTTTTTTTTGGACCGTCGAGCAGGGCGCGGCGCAGCCAGCGCAGGGGCGAGGTCACCTGCCAGGAGAAGCTGGCCTGCATCGACTTGATCTTCGCCTCGCGCTCCAGCCGCTGGTCGTGCTCGGCGACCGCCTGGTTTTCGAAGCTGCGCGCCTTTTCCTCCAGCGCGTCGCGGAGCTTGAGGAGGTTCGCGGCATGCTGCTCGGTCAGCGCCAGTTGCTTCTGCAGGACGCCGGTCCGTTCCTTCGCCGCCTGCGCGTCGGTCTCCAGGGTCCCGATCCTATCGCGCGAGGTCTTCAGCAGGTTCTCGTAGGAATCCATCTGCTGGCGCGCGGCGGCCAGCAGCTTGTCGTTGATCGCGACCGTGTTCTGCATCCGGGTGACGCGGCCGCGCGCGTCCGTGAGCTCATTGGTGAGATTGGTCACGTGCTGGTCGGTGAGCCGGATGCGCTCCGTGAGCTCCTTCACCTTGTCGTCGACCTGCTTCGAGAGTTCGTCGGTGAGGTTGGCGACGTGCTGGTCGGTGAGGCGGATGCGCTCCGACAGCGCCTCGACCTGCTGGTCGGTCAGTTTGACGCGCTTCTCCAGGTTTTCCCCGTGCTCCCGGGCCAGCCCGTGATGGTGGCGCCAGTGGTCCCGTTCCTTCTCCAGCCGTTCCCGCTCCGGGCGGCCCGGATCGCTGCTTTCCAGGTGCTCGACCAGCGGCGCGATCTCGGCCGCGACCTCGGCGGCACCGTCGGCCCTGCCCTCGGCGACCCGCCGCAGCACGAGGCTGAGCTCGCTGCCGCCGTTGGCTTCCGCCGTGCTCCCGCGGCGCAGCGGGGCCGAGCGCAATTTCTGGTAGAACGCCAGGAGGGCGGCGGTGTTGGCCGCAAGGTCGAAGTGCTTCCGGGCCACGGCGGCGCCGTTCTTGGCGAGCTCGGCCGCGAGCTGTGGCTCCTGGAAAATCCGCTGGCACGCCTTGACTATCTCCGCCGGGGCGCCGGTCTTCAGGAGGATCGCGTCGACGCCGTCGCGCAGCTCCCGTCCGATGTTGGCCGCGGGGGTGATTACCGGGCGGCCGGCCGCCAGGAACTCGGGCAGCTTGGAGGGGAGCCGATAGTCATTGAACGGACCGGGCTGGCCGGGCTGGACCAGGACATCCGCCAGGGCGAGGAGCCGAGGCAATTTCGACTTCTCGACAAATCCGAGATCGAGCACGTGGGCCTTGGCATGCTCCGGCAGCGCCTCCTGGAAGCTCGGCGAACTCAGGCCCGTCCGCAAGAGCCGCGTCGGAGTGCCCGCTTGGTTGAGCAGCGCGACGGCAAGGTAGAGGTCACGCATTTCCGGCTCGTTGGCGAAGGTATTGGAACCGGTGAACGCGATGACGCGCTCGTCGTCGCGCAGCCCGAGTTCACGGCGCAGGGCCGGATCGGCCGGCTGGGGTTGATAATCCGCGGCGACGCCGGGTTCGAGCAGGAGCGACGGGCAGTCCTTCGGAACGAACTCGGCCAGCGAGGGGACGATATAGGTCGCGCCATCGGCAACCCGGAGGAGCTGGCGATAGCGGATCGGGTGCGAAAGATTCGGGGAATTGCGCTCGGCGAGCTGCGCCTCGGAAAGGGCGCGGATCGATTCAACCGGCTCGTGCGTCCAGGACGAGATCAGGAAATCCTCATTGTCCTCCAAGTGGATCACGAGCCTGGCCCGGGCGAGCCGCTGGTAGGCGAGGACGAATTTGCGGACGTGCTCGCGCGGCGTCCACGCATGAATGATGTCCGCCGCGAGTCCGTTGGGGAACGGGCTGCGGCCCGAGAGGACCTCCTCGAACGTCGCCGGGACGAAGTTTGGCCGGGGGAAGGCCGAGATCGAGGCACGGTTGACCGGAACCGCCACCGCGCAGGCGTGGCCTTGGGCGCAAAGGGCGTTCGCGAAGCCCCCGATATGGTTGAGGCTGTTGCTCGTGAAGTCCCCGTAGTTGACGAAGAGGATGTTCAATATTGCTTAAGCGTCCTGGCCGCGTCGCGGACTTCGTTCGATTCGGGCTCGGGGAGATTCTCGAAACCGGGCGCAAACTTGAAGACGACGGCGTCCCAGGGGTCCTGGCCGCGTCGCGCGTGGTGGGCCGCCAGCTCACCCTCCATGATCGCCTGCGCCAGCACGGCCGGGTCCTTGATCGGGAGGTCGGCGTAGGTGTTCTTGCGGATCTCGAAAATGATCTCGGTTGAATTGATCCGGCCGCGGAACTGGGAGAGCGCCGCCGCATCGGCCAGCTCCGGATTGGCGCGGACAACCTGCTCGCGCAGCCGGTCGGCGTCCGCCGTGCGGCCGGCCAGCGCGTAGACCTCGAGCGCCTTCAGGTTGAGGGCGCGGCGGGTGGCGGGCGCGGAAAGCGACTGCAGGTAGGCCGGGATCTCGTCGAATTTCTCAAAGGCCCCGAGGTATTCGAGGTATTCGGCATGGACCGCGGCCGAGGCTGCGCCGGGCGGCCGCGTGCCTAGCGCGGCGCGGTACCGGGCGAGGGCCTCGGTGGCGCCGGGGTTTCCCGCCGGGAAGAAGGTCCGGGCGACGGACTCGACGTTGTCGCGGACGTCCAGGTTCAGGAGCGAATAGTGGGGCAGGTTGAGCCCCCCCTTCGGGTCGACGCTGATGCGGAGCGCGGCGGCGCGCTGGATCTGGATCTCGCGCGTGACCATGCCGCGGAGGGCGGCGAGCCTGACGGCGTCCTCGGGATGCTCGTCGAGCAGCTTGGCGAGGTCCTTCCGCTCGCGGCCGAGCAGTGCGTAGGCCTCCGCCAGGATGGGCCAGTAAAGGGCCTTCTGGTTCTCGTCCGCCTCGCCGAGCAGTTGCTCCACCATGTTTTCCGTCTGCTGCCGCGCGGCCACCTGGAAAAGGATCGCGGACTTGCGGGGAATATCCCGGTCGGGCACCGGGACGGCGAAGGCCTCTCCCCAGCGGCCCTGGCGCGCCAGCACCTCGAGGACCAGTTCGATCGCCGCGCTGCGGTTCTCATCCCACCGCTCGCCGTACTGCTTGCAGAGGAAGATCGCGCACTTGATGCTCTCGCTTGCGCCCAGGCGCTTCTCTTCCAGCGCGGGGAGCAGCCGGTTCCGGAAGTAGTCCAGGTCCCATTGGCCGGCCTTGACGGTCCCGTCATTCAACGCAATCGCCGCGGGCGTCCCCGGATAGACGCGCTTGATCCGGTCGAAGTTGGACTGGGCGCGGAGCCAGTAGAACTGGAGGTAGGCGTAGGAGTACTCGCCCTCCTTCAGGTCCTTGATGAGATCCTCCGCCCGCTCGAGCAGGCGCGCGGCCTCGGCCTTCCCGACCTCGAAGGACGAGCCGTCCTCGAACTTCGCCGGGGCGGCGAAGCTGGAGGCGCCCGCCACGGCGAACGCCAGCAGCGCGGAAGTGAGTCGGCTCAAAGCTTGAATCCGGCGTCGACTGCGTCCTTGGCGAACATCTTTACGGTGTCGAGCGAGAGGGCGGTGAGGTCCTGGCCCAGCATCTTGGCCGCCTTGGCGAGGATGTCGTGGGGCACGGTGACAATCCGGCAGCCGCACTCGTCGGCCTGGATGATGTTCAGGACCTCGCGCACGCTGGCCCAGAGCAGGTCGGCCTTCGGCTGTTCTTCCAGCAGGGCCCCGCAGGCGCGCATCAGCGGCATCGGGTCGACGCCGGTGTCGGCGATCCGGCCGGCGAAGACGGAGACGACCGAGGGGACGGCGGGATTGAGCGCGTCCGCGACCCCGGCGACCTGCTTCAGGGTGAGGATCGCCGTGACGTTGAGCTTCACGCCTTCCTTGCCCAGGTCCTTGATCAGCGGAAGCGAGGACTCGCCGCGCGAGTTCGTGATCGGGATCTTCACGTAGACGTTCTTGCCCCACGATGCGATCTTCGCCGCCTGGCGGCGCATCTCGGGAAACTCGTCCGTGAAGACCTCGAGGGAGATGGGCTTGGCCGTGACCGTCTGGAGGATGTCCTTGGAGAAGGCCTCGTAGTCCTTGATTCCGACCTTCTTCATCAGCGTCGGGTTCGTGGTCAGGCCCTTGATATACGGCTTTCCGTAGAGCTCGACGATCCCGGCTTTGTCGGCGCCGTCGGCATAGATATGGACCTTCAGGTCATTGAGGCTTTTCATTGGTGGTAAGGGTTAATTTACGCGGGAGCGGAAGGTGGGGGGCAAGCGTTAACCCCGAGATTTCCCAGCGGGAATCTCCGCCCGCATGGGCGGGGCGACACAGGTCGCGGTTAACCCCGACGAAGTCGGCCTATTGGGCGAATATTTCATCGGTGGAATGAAATATCCGGGTTAAGAATGGCGGCAACCGCTGCCGAAAACGACCCGACCGAGATGTCGGGACGTTCCCTAAGTTCTTCACTGTAGCCAAAATCGATAAACGCGGTCCTGAGCCCGGCCCGCCGGCCGCAATCGATGTCGCGCCAGCGGTCGCCGACCATCCAGGAACGGCCGAGATCGAGGTCCAGGGCGGCGGCGGCATCGAGCACCATTCCCGGTTCCGGCTTGCGGCGGCGGGAGAGCTCGCCCCGCCCCGGATCGTAGCAGACCTCGATCCGCTCGATCTCGGGCACGAGCTCCCGGAGCCGGGCATGCATCGACTCGACGACCGCCTGGGATTGGTCCCCGCGGCCGACGTCGGGCTGGTTCGTCACGACCACGAGCGTGAAACCGGCTGTCTTCAAATCGCGGCACCCGGCGGCCACGTCGGGAAACAGCTTGAAGTCTGCCAGGGTCTGGGGCGGGTAGGGCTTCCCGTCCCTGATCACCTGGACGTTGAGCGTGCCATCGCGGTCGAGAAAGACAGCGGGACGCAAGGTTACGCCTTGGCCGGCGCGGCCGCGACCGACTCCCATTTTGTTTGATTAACCTTCACGTCGGGGTGGGAGACCCAGAGATGCCAGATCACCGCCTGGAAGGCCTCGCTGTGCGGGGTGATGTTGTTGGCGTTCACGGTCGGCACGATCACGCAGGCGTCGGCGACCTTGGCGGTGTAGCCGCCGTCCTTGCCGACGATGCCGATGACGCGCGCGCCGACCTGCTTCGCCAGCTGGAGCGCGGCGACGAGGTTCGGCGAGACGTTCTTCTCCACGTTGCCGCCGCCGACGGAAAAGATCAGCAGGGCGTCCTTGCTGTTCAGGCGCGACCCGCGCAGCCATTCCACGAAGACCGAGGCCCAGCCCTCGTCATTGGTGCGCGCGGTCAGTTCGGAAACATTGTCCGTCGGCGCATAGACCTCGATCCCCGCGATCTTGCGAAAGTCGTTCACCGCATGAGAGGCGTTCGCCGCGCTGCCGCCAACGCCCAGGATGAACAGGCGCCCCCCGCGGTTGCGGACCCCGACGAGCTCCTGCGCGCATTTTTCGCAGGCGGCGGGGTCGATCTTCGAGGCAATTTCGATCGTTTCCTTGAGGTGCTGGACGGCGTACATGAAGTAATTTCGGATTGCGGAGTGCGGATTGCGGAGTCTTGGGGCGGAGGAGAGTAATTCGGTCTTGGGTAGGGATGACAACTGTGCAGTTGAAACCCGCTAGCGAAGGGTCCCGGGAATAAAACCGGCCCCGGAAGCGCTCCGGCGGGAGGGGGTTCGTTTCGGTCGCTATCGACGAACTGCTTCGCGGGCAAAGCGTAGATCGCTGGAGGAGATCAGGTGCTGATCTCCGCGCTATCGACCGAAACGAACCCCCTTGTAGCTTGGATATCGGCCGGTAAGCTGGCTGAGCGTATCCAACGGGACAGAGGTCCGGCAACCCGACGGACCCCCTGGAGCTAACGACTCCGCGAGGAGATTGGACCGGACCTCTGCCCCTGCGGTGCGAGACCGCATTAGATCAGGCAGCCCATTATGCAATGGATGACTGCGACTACAAGGTTGGTCTATCGCCGCAGGCCCCGGGGATTGCGCATCCCAACATGAAAGACCCGGTACTCGGCATTGATATCGCGCTGGCAACATTTGTTGCTGCGCTTCGGTTCGACGACGGCCGCCTGGCCAGGATGGAGTTTGCCAACAACCCGAACGGCTTCCGCCAGCTCCTCAACTGGCTCCGGCGCCACTTCGTCGGGCAGCTGGCCGTGGGGCTCGAGAGCACCAGCACCTACGGCGATGCCCTTGCTCAATGGCTCTTTGCGCACGGACATACCGTTTACCTGCTCAATCCAGAGCGCGTCGCCACTTATGCGCGCAGCCAAGGCCAGCGCAACAAGACCGACCCGTCAGATGCGGCCATGATCGCCGCGTTTACCGCCCAGTACAAAGGCACGCCCTGGCAGCCGCCCTCCCCGGAGCAGAAGAAACTCCGCAGCCTGACCCGCACTAGGCATCAGCTGATTTGCTGCCAAACCCAGCTGAAGCTGCAGATCAGGACGGCCGAGCCGGCAGGAACGGTCCACCTCAAGGCCGTGCTCAAGAAGGTGCAATCCGAACTCCAGGCCCTCACGAGGCAGCTGAAGGAGCATCTGCGCCTCCACCCAACCCTGGATGGACAGGTCAAGCGGCTGAGGACCTTCAAGTCGGTCGGGCTCACCACTGCCGCCACGCTCGTCGCAGAGCTTCCGCCGATCGGGCCGGACTCCGACCCCAGATCGATTTGCGTGTGGGCCGGGGTCATCCCCCAACGGCGGCAATCTGGCCCGAAGGAATACCGAACCCGTTTATCCCGCAAAGGAAACGCCTACCTGCGGGAGGCCCTCTACATGCCAGCCCTCGTTGGTCGCCGCTACAATCCCGTCCTTCGAGCCTTCGCAGCCAGATTAAAGCAGAAGGGTAAGACCAGCGGTGCCATCCTTGGAGCCGTATCCCACAAAATGCTGCGCATCCTCGTCGGTATGCTCAGGACTCAAACCGACTTCGATCCGAACTGGTCGCCCAGCATGCCCTGACCAATATTAGATCTCCCGCCTTCGCATACGTGGGGAATATCGATCCGGACACTCCGAATGCGCGGAAGCGGGAGGCGGTCCACTCCGGTTGATGGCGCGCGGGATCCACGAACCGGGCGAGATGAAGTTTTCGGGTTGATCCGGGTGGCAGTGCGCCGCCGGCGACCGGAGGGGACCGCCTCCCGCTGGAGCGCTTCCGTTGGCCGCCTCGACGCTAGCTCGGAGGATTCCCTTTCGCGCGGAGCAGCTGGTCCAGCTCGGTCAGCCCGGCGTGGGAGCCGATCTCGTAGAAGCGGCTGGCGATCTCGTAGCCGGCCAGCTGCCGCTCCGCCACGAGCTTCTTGTAAACCTCCGCCAGGTCGACGACCTCTCCGCGGGGCCAGGGATCGAACGCCCGGGCCGACACCACGCCGAGCCCGTAGTCGATGTGGTGCATCTGCGGCAGCTTGTTCTTCTTGTCGTAGACCTTGATCTCCCCGTCCGCGAACCAGACGTTGCTCGCGTCGTAGGCCTCGTGGTTCTCGAAGACGGTCATGAGCCCAAGCCGTCCGGCACGGACAAACGCCTCGCCGCACGCTCGATAGTCGATCGGCAGGTAGCTGTCGCCGTAGAGCACGTAGAAGGCTTCGCCGAGGAGCGGCAGGGCCTGGATCAGCGCCCCCCCGGTGCCGAGAAGTTTCGGACCGTCGAACGAATATTGGATCTGGACGCCCCATTTCGAACCGTCGCCGTACTGCTCGACGATCTTCTCCCCGAGGTACCCCACGCAGAGCACGATGCGCTCCAGCCCCGCGCCCTTCAGCAGCCTGATCTGGTGCGAGAAGAACGGCTCCCCCGCCACCTCGATCAGCAGCTTCGGCACCTTCTCGGTGATGGGCCGGAGCCGGGTGGCGAGCCCACCGGCGAGGAGAGCGACAGGAAAATTGGTCTCGATGGTCACAATGGCGAAAGTCTGGTCAGAACGCGACGTACACGAAAGGCTCCAGTGGCAGTGCGATCCGGTAGAGCAGGAAATGGAGGAAGAAACCGATCGCGACGCCGGCGACGAGGCGGGCGACTAGGCCGGCGGGGCTTGCCGGTGGCGGCAGAAGTTGGCGGAGGCGATTCATCGGCGGTCCAGGGCCAGGACGTAACCGGCGGTCAGTTGGGCCAGCTTGGCGCCCCCGGCGGCGCTCAGGTGGGAGCGGTCGACGTAGTCGGCGTCCTCGAAATCGGCGCCGACTTCATGGGTATCGATGCCGTGCCACTTCCACGTCTGGACATAACCGGCGAAGACGGCCTCGTCGCGCTTCCGCTCGGAGGGCGTGAGTTGCGCGCGGAACAGGGGTGCGTTCTGGGTCAGCAGCACGACGGTCCGGGCCTGGACTTCGACCGGGAGCATGTGCTCGATAAGGTCGTCCGCGATCCGGCGCGGCGCCTTGAGGAGCTTCCAGCCGGCGACGGGATCGGGCTCGGCGAGGTTCACGGAAAACCCGCGCACGGTCTCGACCTCGTGCGCGATGTCTTCCGGCGGGTGCCCCGGGAGCGGCGGCAGGTCCGTGGCGGCGTCGGGCCAGGCGTCGCGTGGCCTCCAGGATTCAGCGGGGTGGCGCGCATTCCAGACCGCGAAAAAATGCCGGTAGGCGACGTGGTGCCAGAGCGCCTGGAAGTGGAAGATATTGTCCAGCCGGCCGGCGCGCCTCGCCTCGGCCTCGCGCGCGCGCCCGGCCGGGTCCAGCGTTGCGACCCAGTCGGCGATGTCCTGCTCGCGTAGCGCGTGGTCGAGCAGTTTCCCTTTGTAGAGCGCGTCCCAGTACAGGTAGCCGTAGGTGTTGCCGGCCGGCCGCCCGACCGTGCCGGGCGAGGTGTTCGTCACGAGGATCGCCGGGACGCCGCGCTTGATCAGCGATTCCGCCACGAGCGCGCCTCCCTCCGTCGGCAGCGCGCCGCGGAACGAGAGGTTCACCACCGCATAGCGCTCGCCCAGCAGGGTCTGCAGCTGACGGCTCCAGAGGTGCGCGTCCGACTGCCCGTAGCCGTTTAGGATCGAATTGCCGGCGACGATCACCACCGTCCGCCCCGGCGCCCACCGCGCCAGCGCGAGGTTCTCCATCATCGAGAACGTCGGGAAAAACGTTCCCTCCGGCGCGATGTCCTCATGGAACCGCGCAAAGTTCGAGGGTTTGGAATACCCCTCCGCGGAACGACCCAACAGTGCCGCGGCCGTGAAGCCGGCGAGCACGCCGGCGATCAAGGTCCAATGACCAATGTCCAATGACCAATGAGGACGAGCCTCTGGGCCCGCCCGGGCCTCGCCCATTGGACATTGGTCATCGGGCATTGGACCTTTCGTGGCGCTAATTCTGCGCGACGACTTTCGTGCCCTCGAAGTCGAAGCGGAAGCGGACTTCCTGCAGCCCTTTCTCGCGCATGGCGTGGCGGAGCTTCTTCTTGTCGCCGGCGTAGAACATGAGGAAGCCGCCGCCGCCGGCGCCGATCAGCTTGCCGCCGAGCGCGCCGTTGGCCATCGCGTGGTCGTACCAGTCGTTGATGTGCTGGTTGCTCATCCCGGAGCTCCGCGCCTTCTTGCGCTGCCAGTGCACGTCCATCAGCCGCGCAAACTCGTCGAGATTGCCGGTCTCCAGCGCGTCGAGGGACTTGTAGCCCAGCTCCTTCGTGAAGTGCAGGTTGTCCAGCATCGCCGTGTCGTTCTTCTTGGACTTGTCGTTCTGGTCCTTGAGGATCGCCGAGGCGCTCCGGGAGTAGCCGGTGAAGAAGAGGAGGAGATTGTCCTCGAGGTTGAAGAGCGTCTCCTCGGAGATCCGGCACGGGCGGTACTCGACCCGCCCGTCCTTGTGAAAGGTGAACGCCGTGATGCCGCCGATCGCCGCGATATACTGGTCCTGCTTGCCGATCGGCTCCCCCAGCTTGTTGATCTCGATGTCGCACGCCTCCTCGGCCAGCTCCGCGGGCGAGATCAGGTTTTTCTTGTAGGCGTGGAGCGCCTTGAGCAGCGCGGTGGTGAAGCTGCCCGAGGACCCCAGCCCGGTGCCGCCCGGTATGTCCGCCATGGAGGTCAGCTCGAGGTGGGGCTCCGTGAGGCCGACTTTCTTCAGGGCCTCGCGGACGATCGGGTGCTCGACCTGGTCCACCGCCGCAACCCGCTCGAGCTTGGAGTACTTGATGATGATCTCCTGCTGGAACGTCCGGTGCTGCGTGATGTACACGTACTTGTCGATCGCCGCGGCGACGAGGAACCCGCCGTGGTCGCGATAGTAGCTGGCGAGGTCAGTGCCGCCGCCGCCAAGGGAAACGCGAAGGGGGGAACGGGTGATGATCATAGGAAAAATCCGAAATCCGAATTTCGAATGACGAATGGGCCGAGCGCGGATGGGAAGCGCATATTAGTCATTCGGGTTTCGGATTTCCTCATTCAAGTCGGGCGGAGCTCACGGCGTAGCCCGACTTTTGGTAGATCGTCTCGACGATATCAAGGACACGGATGCCCTCCGCCAGGCCGGGGCTGGGCTCGCGGCCGGCGCGGATGTCGTCGATGAAGGCGCGCGTCTCGACCGCCCAGGAGTCGTCGGCCCCGGGGAAGTCGAAGACGGTCGTCTCCGGCGGCCCCATCTGCGGCAGCATCTTGTAATAGGTGAGCTTCTCCGGGCCGTAGCTCCCGCCGAGGCCGTCGATGGCGATCTTGGCGTCGCGCCCGTAGATCTCCATCGAGAACAGGTTCTTCCACTCGGTGCAGCTGACGTGGAGCCACGCCGTCTGGCCGGCGGCCGTGCGCAGCGAGAGGAAGGCGTTGTCGTCGACCTTCATGTCCCAGAAGAACGTGGCCGCGTGCCCGTCGATCGTCTTGAAATCGCCGAGGAACCAGCCGGCCAGGTCGATCAAGTGGACGCCCTGGTCGATCAGCTCGCCGCCGCCGGACTGCGCGGGGTCGGCGCGCCACTCGCGATCGTACCCCTTGCGCCCGCCGTGCCCATAGCGCGCCCGCAGGAGCATGAGCGGGCCGAGGACCCCCGAGTCGATCAGCTCGCGCGCCTTCAGCAGGGTGGGGTGGTAGCGGTGATTGTAGCCGAGCCGGACGCGGACGCCCGCCTTCGCCGCGGCATCCTGGAGCCCGCGCAGCTGCGCGGAATTAAGGGCGCCGGGCTTCTCGATGAGCACGTGCTTCCCGGCTTTGACCGCCTGGAGCGCCAGCGGCGCGAGCGAGCTGTTTAGCGTGGCGACGATGACGGCGTCCACCGCCCCGTCCGCGAAGGCCGCCCCCGCCTCGGTCGTCGGCCGGCAGCCGGGCGCGGACGCCGCCAGCTGCGCCGCGCGGGCGGCGTCGAGGTCGCACGCATGGAGCAGGGCCGAGCCGGGGACGCGGGCCAGGGCGGCGGCACGCTTCCGGCCGATCAGGCCACAGCCGACGATCGCGAAGTTCATGGGGGATCACGATCATGATCGCGATTGCGATTACGATACGAAAGCGATTGACCATGCGATATGCGCCTTCGCGGGATCGTGGCCGTCATCCTGGCGGCGGGAATCGGGTGGTTCTACCACTGGACCGTCAACCCTGACGGAAAGGTGGGGGTGATCGACCGCGCGGGCCAGCAATACTACAACCTGCTCGCCCGCGGATTCCTGAAGGGGCAGGTTGCGCTGGACCTCGTCCCGAGTCCCGAGCTCGTCAAGCTCCCGAATCCGTATGATCCCGCGCTGCGCGGCAACCTCGGGCTGCACGACGCGTCCTACTATCGGGGCCGGTATCATCTATATTTCGGCGTAACCCCGACGCTGCTGCTGTCGACCCCATTCCTGCTGCTCACGGGAAAGGCGCTGGGCGACGAGTACGCGGTCCTGGCGTTCAGCCTCGCCGGTTTCGCGATCGGCGTGCTGCTCTGGCGGGCAATCCTGCGGCGGGTCTTTCCGGGCGCCGGCTTCGTCGTCGAAATGTCGGGGGTCATCGCGCTCGGGCTGGCCAACCTGGTGCCGCTGCTCCTGCGCCGGCCGGCGTTCTGGGAGGTCCCGATCGCGTGCGCCTACGCGCTGGCAATGCTCGCGCTGTACTTCGGCTGGCGGAGTGCCAGCGCCGGCCGGCCGGGAACGCGCTGGCTCGCGCTGGCCAGCGCGGCGATGGGATTGTGCGTCGGGGCCCGGGTGACCTACCTGTTTGCCGCCGCCCTCCTGCTCCCGCTGCTGCTGGCGCGCGCGCGGGCGACGGGCCGGTGGAAAAGCAGCGTGGCCGCGGCCCTGGTCCCCATCGCCCTCGTGGGCGTCGGCCTGGCCTGGTTCAACTACGCGCGCTACGACAACCCGCTCGAATTCGGCCACAAGTATCAGCTTTCCGGCGACGACCCGGCGACGCTGCAGTCGTTCGGCCTCCGGTATTTCGTTTTCAACCTACGGCTCTATCTTTTTTCCGCGCCGGGTTTCTCGCCCTATTTCCCGTTTGTGACCGTGATCACCCCGCCGCCGGTCCCGAAGGGCCAGTTCGGGATCGAGGATCCGTTCGGGATCCTGCCGGCCTGCCCCTGGGTCCTGCTCGCCCTGGCGACGATTCCCATCGTCTTCCGGCCGGGAAGTCCCCTGCGCGCGTGGGTGGCGTCGGCCTGGCTTGCGGCGGTCCTGGCCGCGGGCGTGATCTTCTGCTTCGGCGGGGCCACCGGGCGCTACGAAGTCGATTTTGCGCCTGCTCTGGTCCTGCTGGGGTGTGTCGGGGCGGCGGCGCTGGCGGGCTTGCCGTCGTGGGTGTCCCGCGCCGCGATCCCCATCGCCGCGGCGCTCTGCCTTTGGTCCTCGGCGGTCAACGTGCTCGTGAGCATCCGCCACAACCGGCTGCTGGAGTTGAATCACCCGGGGGTTTACGCCCGGACCGCGCATGCCTTCAACCGGCTGGGCCTCTGGGCCGACCGGCTGACCGGCGCGCGCTATGGCCCGGTGGAGTTGAAGGTGGTGTTTCCGCGAGGGGCGACGGGCGAGATAGAGCCGCTGGTCGTCACCGGCGCGGAATTCCTCTCGGACTACGTGTACGTGCATTATCTCGGCGACGACCTGGTCCGCTTTGGTTTTGAGCACACCAGCCGGCGCAGCGCGGTGGGGGCGCCGTTCAAGATCGTTCCCGGCGAGGAGCAGACGGTCCTGGTGCAGATGGGGTCGCTGTTTCCGCCGGCCGGGCACCCCTATTTCGATGCGCTGCCCGCCGCCGACGCGGAGTCGCGGATGAAGGGCGTCACGGTCAGGCTGAACGGGCAGACCGCGCTCACGGTCGTCTCGGAAACCTACGATTCCACCTCACGCAAGCCGTCCGTCGGGACGAGCGGCCCCCGGCCCGCCTTCAAGCGGGACTTCAGCGGCCGGATTGTCGCGGTCCGCCGGGTCGATCCGCTGCCGCCGCCCGAGCCGGTCAAGGCGGTTTACGGCGCCCTCCACCTGACGGTGAAATTCCCGCCCTTCAGCAGCGTGCGCGGCGACCCGATCCTGTGCTCCGGCGTCGGGGGTGCCGGCGATTCAATCTACGTCACCTACCTTGATTCGTCACACCTGGTGTTTGGGCACGACCACTGGGGCTCGGGTGCCGGCCTATCCGAGCCCGTCGAGTTCAAGCCCGGCGTGGCCACGGTCATCGATATTTCCTGCCCGGCCCTTCTCGGGCCGGGAGCGGCCGAACACCTGGAGGTGAAGATGGACGGACGCGTGGTCTTCGCGCGCGACGTGGCCTTCCACCCTGTTATGCCCGGGCAGGTCTGGGTTGGGGAGAACCCGATCGGCATGTCGACGAGCGCCCCGCGCTTTACGGGCGAGATCGTTACCGCGGAAAGAGTCGCCCCAGGGCAATAGGCGGAGGGCGTGATGACGCGCTCCAGCGGGAGGAGGTCGGTTTCGGTCGCTCGCGACGCGCTGCTTCTGGGACGTGCCCGTAAATGAGGGCTCTTCCGTGCTCGTGGATCTCGCGCGCGACCGACCGAAACCGACCCCCTCCCGCTTCCGCTTCCAGCGACGCAGGTCGATTCAATTAAGCGGCGGCGGGAGACGGTTGCGGGAGGCTCATGGCGCGCGAGCTCACGCCAGGTGGGATAGCCAGCTTTTTTAGGGTGAGCCCGCGAAGCAGTGCGCCGCCATGAGCCTCCGGCAACCGTCTCCCGCCGGAGCGCTCCGGGATGCTCGTGACCTCGGCGCGAACGAGCGATTCTCTCGTCACTTGTCACTCGTCACTCGGCACCCGTCCCGACAACTTTGGGGCATGTCACGTGAGCTGATCAGGCGATTTATCCGGTCCGGTGTGGTCGGGGTTGTGGTCATGCTGGTATTCCTGGGGCTGAACTGGGTGCTCGCCCATTGGCTCTCCGCCCGCGCGTCCTTCCTCGTCGCGTATCCGCCCGCGGTTGCGATCCACTTCTGGCTGAACAAGAAATGGACCTTTGGCTGCCGGCGCGAGGACACCGCCCGGCAGGCCACGCAGTATCTCGCCATGGTCGGGGTCACCTTCCTGATCCAGTATGGCCTGTTCCACGCCGGATATTATTGGCTGGGCTGGCCGCACCTTGTCGCCGCGGCGGTCGCCAACGCGGGGCAGATGGTCGTGGGCTTCGCGCTCATGCAGTTCCACATATTCGCCCCACGGCCAGCTCGCGCTTAGCCGCATGAGATCCGCCCTCCTGTTCTGGCGCTCGGCGGCGGTCGCGATTGCCTGCCTGCTTTGGTTCGGGCACCCGCCCGGGACCCAGTGGGTGAAGCCCGCCCCCAGCGGCTACTACGAGATGCTAACCGACGCGGTCACGTCGGGGCAGACCTACCTGAAGCTCTCCCCGGATCCCCGCCTGAAAGCCTTGGCGAACCCGTGGGCCGGCGCGCAGGGCATACCGCGCCTCCACGACGCCACCTATTTCAACGATCGGTACTACCTTTATTTTGGCGTGGCCCCCGTGGCCGTGCTCTACGCGCCTTGGCGTATCCTCACCGGGACCTATCTCTCCGACGGCGCGGGCACCGTCGTCTTTTGCGTGGCGGGGTTCCTCCTCTCGGCCTGGTTTTTCATGCGGGTGCGCCGCCGCTTCTTCCCGTCGCTGCCGTCGTGGTGGGTGGCGGTCGCGATCCTGACGATCGGGCTGGGGACCTACCTGCCGCACCAGGTGCAGAACACCGACTTCTACCTGGTGCCGATCGCGTGCGCCTTTGCCTGCGGCATGGGGGCGGCCAACGCGCTGTTCGAGGCGGTGGTGGCGGCGCGCATCCGCCGCCGCACCGTGTCCCTCGCCATCGCCAGCCTGGCGATCGGCGCCGCCGTGGGGGCCCGGCCCGACTATGTGGTCGGGCTGGCCGTCGTGGCGATCGCCGCGGTGGCGGTGATGCGAGCCGGCGGCGGCCTGGCCGCGGCCCTGGCCGCCGTCGTGCCCGCGGCGCTCTGCGGCGCCGCCCTCGCCTCCTACAATTACGCCCGCTTCGGACACGCGCTCGATTTCGGCATCAAGAATCAGTTCGCGGCCGTCGACATGCACAATCTCAAGCTCTTCGGGCTCGAGCACGTCGGCTACGTCGCGCGGCAGTACTTTTTCGCGGCCCGCGATCTGAACCTCTATTACCCCTTCGTCCGGCAGCCGACGGAGAACATCGGCCTGGTCCCCTGGGCGCCGCTCGCCGTGGTGGGGCTGGCCTTTCCGCTGACGCTGCTCTCCCGCGGGCGGCGCCGCGCCGACTGGATCCTCGGCGTCGGGCTTCCCTGGCTCGCGGTCTGCGGCAACCTGGCGATGCTCCTCGGCTATTTCTACGTCTTCGAGCGCTATAACACGGAGTTCCTGCCCGGCCTGGTCCTCATCGGGTGTGTCGTGGTTTCCGCGGTGATCGCCTCGCCGGCGCGCGGCTGGGGACGTCGGCTCGGTGTCGCCGCGCTCCTCGCGGTGGTCGGCTACACCTTGCTGCATTCCGTCCTGCGCTCCGTCCCCACGGACATGGGCCGGCCGGGAGTCCGGACCTTTGCCCGGACCCTGAACCTTGTCGCCTCCGGGGTGGAGCGGCTCCGCGGGCTCCACCACGGACCCGTCGACCTGCGGATCGAGTTTGCGGAGGGTACCGCGGGCGCGAGCGAGATCCTGCTCGCGACCGGCCGTGGGCGGGACCTCCTTTTTGTGCGCTACCTGGGTCCCCGCCAGGCGCAGCTCGGGTTTTTTCACACCGGTTCCGGCGGGCCGCTGAGCGACCCGTTCGAGTTCGAGCCGGGCCGGTCGTACCAGCTGCACGTGGACCTGGGTTCGCTGTATCCGCCGCTGGCCCATTCCATCTTCTCCGGCTGGGCCGACGACGAGATCGCGGCCCTGCAGCGCCGGGTGGACGTGCGGCTGGACGGCCGGAGCCTGCTCGAATTTTCCTCCGACTTCCACAGCGCGGAGCCCGCCAGCCTCCAGCTCGGCCGCAACCCGGATTCGCCGGGCGACCAGCCGTTCCGCGGGCGCCTCACCGCGATCGAGCGGCCGGGGCTTCCCCCCCGTGCCTCCGTCGCCGCGGCCCCCGGCCCCCGCCGGATCGAGTTCGAGATCCCACCCTTTGCCGCGATGGTCGGCCAGCCCCTGCTCGCAACGGGCCGGAGCGGGGCGGGGGACCTGCTTTACATCTTTTACGTCGGACCGAACCAGGTGAAGTTCGGACACGACTCCTGGAGCAACGACCTGTTCGAGACGGGGACGGTCTATTACGACCCGGGAGCGCTGCAGACGCTGGAGGTCGACATGGGGTCGCTGCACCCGGGCAGCGTCGGCCCGCAGCCGCTCCAGCTCCGGTTCAACGGCCGGGTGCTCGCGGACCGGCCGCGGCCGTTCCACCCCTCGACCCTCAGCCAGGTCGCGCTCGGCAACAACGCCATCCATGCGAGCACGGCCGAGGTGAACTTCAACGGGCCGCGGATCCGCGCGGTCCCGCTCGCCGCGTTCCCGGGGCCGGAGACGACCGGGGCCCTCTACCTGACCCTCCGGCCGCCGGCGGCCCCGCCGCCGGGCTGGAGCGACCCGCTGGTCACGACGGGCGAGACCGGGGCGGGCGAATTCGTGTTCCTCCGGTATCCGGATCCTGGACACGTCCGCGTCGGCTACGACCGCTGGGGCTACGGCGGTCCGGTTTCCGAGCCCGTTGCCATCGCGCCGGGCCAGGACATCGAGGTGGAGGTGTCGCTCGGCGCGCTCTACCCGGAGGCCCCGGCCCCGGGCTGGGATCCCGCGGCGTGGAGCCGGCTGCGGTCGACGGTGCGCATCCGGGTCAACGGCCAGGTGGCCCTGCAGGCAAAGTCGGAATCCTATCCCACGCGGCCCGACCAGGTGTTTCCCGCGGCCAATCCGATCGGGGGCTCGACCGCGGCCGGCAGGTTCAGCGGGGAGGTCCGGCGGATCGAGCGGATCGGCCCGCTCCGGATGAAATAGGCATGGCCTCCGCCCCCGCATTCGCCCGCCGCGCGGCCGTGCTTCTGTCGGCCGGCCTGGTCCTGTTCTTCTATTGGTGGACCGTGAAGCCGGCGGTCTCCCAGCTCGGGAATGCCACGGCGAAGGCTGCCTACTACAATTTGCTCACGGACGGCTGGCGGGCTGGGAATCTCCACATCAACGCCGAGCCGAACCCCGCGCTCGCGACCCTGGCGAATCCCTATGATCCGCTCCAGAACGGCCCGTACCGGCTCCACGACGCGAGCTATTACAAGGGGAAGTATTACCTTTATTTCGGCCCGGTCCCGGCGCTCGTCCTTTTCCTGCCGTGGGCGGAACTCACCGGCCGGTATATCTGGCACAACCAGGCGGTCGCGATCTTCGCGTCGGCCGCATTCCTGGTCTATGCGGGCCTGCTCTGCGCGGTGCGGCGCCGTTATTTTCCGCGGGCGGGTCCGCTCGCCCTGTCTTTGGCCGTCCTCGTGCTGGGCCTGGCGAACGGCATTCCCGTCCTCCTGCGCCGGCCGGACGTCTGGGAGATCCCGATCGCCTGCGGGGCGATGTTCATCGCCCTGGTCCTGGCCGCCCTCTGGCGCGCCGTCCACGAGCGCTCGCGCCGCTGGGTTTGGATCGCCGTGGCCGCGGCCTGCTACGGCCTGGCGATCGGGGCGCGCCCGTCGCTCCTGCCCGGGTTGTTCGTCCTCGCGGTGCCGTTCTGGGTCGAATGGCGGCAGGGCGGCCGACGGCGGCAACTGGCGGCCCTCGCCGGGGCGGCCGGCGTCCCGCTCGCCCTCGCCGCTGCCGGCCTGATGGCGTACAATTTCGCCCGGTTCGGCAGTGTCCTCGAATTCGGACAACGCTACCAGCTGACCGGGGTCGAGGATCCGGCCACGCGGCACTTCGGGCTCGATTTTGTCGCGTATAATTTTCGGGTCTACTTTCTCGCCGCCGAGCAGTGGCAATCGTATTTCCCCTTCGTGCGCGGCGCGGCGCTGCCCGTGCTGCCGCCGAACCGCCTGGGCGAGCCGGAAAATCCCTACGGCGTGCTCACCAACCTCCCGGTTGCCTGGCTCGCCCTCCTGGCGCTGCCCGCGGCCTTCGCGGCGCGGGCCTCTGGCCGCGGCCTGGGGACCTGGCTGGCGGCCGTGGCCCTGGTTTTCGCCGCGAGCGCCGGCACGATCCTCTGCTTCGCCGGCGCCTGCAACCGGTACGAGGTCGATTTCCTGCCGGGGCTGACTTTCCTTTCGGCCGCCGGAATCGTGTTCCTCGAGGACCAGCTCCGCGGCCGCCCGGTGGCGCTCTGGCTGTTGCGGCCGGCCTGGGCCGGCGCGGCGCTCTACTCCTGCGCGCTCGGCGCGCTGATCAGCTTCGAGCACTGGGGGCTCCTGCGTTTGCGCGACCCCGCTTCATACTCCCGTCTCGCCGCCGCCCTCGACCGGCCCGTGGCCTGGGTGGAGGACTGGCGGGGGCGGAAACATGGCGCGCTCGAGCTCCGCGTCGTGCTGCCGCCCTTCACGGGTCCGCGGATCGAGCCGCTGCTTGTCACCGGCTATGGGGGCTATGCCGACTACGTCTGGATCCATTATGACGATGCCACCCACGTCACGATCGGCTTCGAGCACACCGGTTACGGCGGGCCGGTCGCGAAATACATCCCGGTCGATTACTCCCGGGAGCATATCCTCCGGATCGAGATGGGATCGCTCTACCCGCCGGCGGACCACCCGTTCTTCCGCCAGTTCGCCCCGCTCGAGGGCGCGGGAATGCGGAGCGCGCTCGAGGTCCAGCTCGACGACCGGATTCTTTTTCACGAGGAGGCGAAATTCTATGACGCCTCGCCCCTGACGCGCTGGGTGGGGGCGAATCCGTTTGCCCAGAACCTGGGCCACCATTTTTCCGGCGAGATCCGCGCCCGGCGCACGCTGTCGCCGCTCGACCCGCCGCCGATGTTCGCCCCGGGCCCGGCCTATCTCACGGTGACCTTTCCGCGCGAGCCGCGGCGGCCGGCCGCGGAGCCTCTCGTCGTTACCGGACGGACCGGCAAGGGCGACATCCTTTTCGTGCGGTATGTCGGCGAACGCCAGGCGGTCGTCGGGATCGACCATTGGGGCTATGGCGGGCCGGTCGGCGAACCCTTCGCCATCGACCCGGATCACGTGTACCGGCTCGACGTGCGCATGGGTTCCTTGTACCCCTCCGCCGAGGGGGCGTCACCCGGCGCGGGCGCGCGCGACCTCGAGGTGCGGCTGGACGACAAGGTCGTGCTCTCCGGTCCGCAGGACTTTCACCCCGCGGCCCTGCACGATGTCTATTTCGGCTGGAATCCGATCGGCGGCTCGACGACCGCGCCCAAGTTTTCCGGGCGCCTCACCCTCGTGGCGCGGGGGGAAAAGCGGTGAAAGCCCTGTCGCTCGGAGCCCGGGTGGTGGCGGCGGCCGCGCTGGTGGTGCTCCTGCTGGCGCTGCTGGCCGGGGATTGGCCCGGGCTCGGGCGGACGCTCAGTCGCGCCGGTGGCGCGGACCGGGCGGGCGCTCCACCGGCCTGGGGGCCCGTGGAGATGGACGTCATCTTTCCCTTCGACCCGGACCGCCCCCGCGAGCCGCTGGTCGTGACGGCCGGCTCGCCGCTTTATGGCGAAACCCTGAATGTCCTGTACCAGCCGGGAAATCGACTGGTGCTCGAGTACCGCGCCCGGGCCGGCGAGCCGGTCCTCAGTCGTCCTTTCCCCTTCGAGCCGGGCCAGGTCTATCGCCTCCACTACGAAGCCGGATCCCTTTTCCCCGCCGCGACCGACGGTTTCTTTGCGGGGCGGCGGCCGCTGGAGGTCGGGAGCCTGAAGCGCTGGGTGCGCGTGATGATCGATGGAGAGCCGCTGATCGACCGGGCGACCGAGGAGATCACGGTCGACCCCGGTGCGATCTCAATCGGGACCGACAAGCGGGCGGGGGAGGACGGGCGGTTTTCCGGCCTCATCCGCCGGATCCAGCGGGCGCTGGCGCCCGTCGCGCTGCCGGCCGGGCGGCCCGCGGGCGATGTCATCCTCACGCTCAATGCCGCCGGAGGGGCGCCGGGCGCCGTCCTGCCCCTGCTCGCGGCGGACACCGGCGGCAAGTCCGAGCTCCTTGGCCTTCAGCTGCGCGGGAGCGGAGAGTACGTCCTGGTTTTCCGACGAGCCGGATCGCCGCCGGTCGAGAGCCGTGTCTTTCCGCTGCCGGAGTCCGGCGCGGTGGAGCTGCGGATCCGGTTCGGCCCGTTGCTCGACGTGCCGGCGTCATCGCCCCTCGCCATCCTGCGCGAGAGCCTGGCGGTCTGGATCGACGGCAAGCCGGCGTGGTGGATTCGGCTGGGGCCGGCCGGGGGTGCGCCGGGCCGCGTGACCCTGCTCGAGAATCCCGGGGCCTCCGGCCCCGAAGCCCGGGAATTCGCGGGCCGGCTGGCCGGCTGGCGACTGGAGAGTCCGCCGGCGCCCTGGCCCCCCGGGCCTTTTCGCCGCATCACGCTGCTTATCGGCGGACGCGGGACCGTCCCCGAGCCGATCGTGGCCACGGGAGCCGCGGGCGCGGCCAACACCCTGGCGATCGATTGGCTGCCCGGCGGGCGGGCGCGCTTCGTCTACGACCACTGGGGCGTCGGCGCGTCGACCAGCCCCGAGATCGAGTGGCCGGAGGGCACGGCCCATTCCGTCGCCGTGGAGGCGCCCGCCTTCCCGGCGCTGGGCGCGTCCCGCGGCCCCGCCGGGTCCGGTGCCCTGCGTGTCCTGGTCGACGGACGGGAGGTCTGGAACACGCCGGCCAGCTTCCACGCCGCCGCCGCCGAAAGCCTGGCCGTGGGGAGGAACACGGCGGGATCCAGCATTGCGGCATCGACGCTGTCGGCGGTGGTTCTCGATATTAGCCAGTGATGCGATTCCAGACCACACCCGGGGCCGCCTGGCGGCGCGCCGCCGCGCTGGCCGCGGTCGTCGCCGTGGCGGCGGTGTACTGGTGGACAGTCGGCACCACCGGCGCGCGGCTGCGGCCGCTCCCCGAGCACTCGGATTACTACAATCTCCTGGCCCGGGGTTTTGCGCGGGGCCACACCTACCTCGCGGCCGAGGTCGACCCGCGGATGCTGGCCCTGGCGCCGGCGGACCGGCCGGGCAACGCGCCCTTCCTGTTCGATGCGAGCCTCTACGGGGAGCACTACTATCTCTATTTCGGGGTGGTGCCGGTCCTGGCGGTGGAACTGCCGTTCACGATTCTCACCGGCCGGGAATTGCCGGAGGCCGCGGTCGCCGCGCTGGCGGCATTCGCGGCCTTCCTTGCCGGCTGCGCCTGGTGGCGCGAGATCCGCCGGGCCTGGCTGCCCGGCCTTTCCGTGCGGTGGGACTTCGCCTGCGTGGTCGCGCTCGGACTCTGCACGGCGGCCCCCTCGGCGCTCCGGCGGCCGGCCTTCTATGAAATCGCCATCGCGGCCGGATGCGCCTGCACGCTGTTCGCCCTTTGGGCGGCCACGCGGGCGTGTCTCAATCCGCGGCGGGCGGTGCCCTGGCTGGCGCTCGCCGGCGTGGGCGTCGGGCTGGCGGCCGGCTGTCGCGCGAACCTCGTGCCGGCGGGGATACTTATGCTCCTGGTCGCGGCACGCCGCTGCGGCTTCCGTCCGCTCCTGGCCGCGGGCGGCGGCGCGGCCGCGGTCGGCGCCGGGCTGATGGCCTACAATTTTGCGCGGTTCGGCAATCCGCTCGAGTTCGGGCACGCGTATCAGCTCGGGGTGAATCCCCGGCAGTTCTTCCACTTCACGAATCTGACCCACAACCTCGGGCTTTATTACGGGATGCCCCCGTCGCTTAACGGCTATTTTCCGTTCGTGGCGCCGGCGGCCGAGGGGCCGAAGCCGGACGACTATATCGGGCGGGAGCACGTGCATGGCGAATGGCTCTGGGCGCTGACGGCCGCCGTCGCCCTGGCCGGCGCCGCCTGGGCCGTCCGCCGCGGGCGGGGACCGCAACGGCCCGGGCTGCTGGGGGCGCTGGCGCTGCCCGCGGTCCTTTTCGGTGCGAACCTCCTGGTCACGGCCTCCACCGGCGTCCGCGCCAACCGGTACATGCTGGATTTCCACCCCGCCCTGGTGCTGCTCACGGTCGGGCTGCTCGGCTGCGCGGTCGCCGCTCCCGGGGCGGCGGGCCGCCTGGTGCGGGCCGCGGCCGCGGCCGGCGTGGTCCTGGCGGTCGCGTTCAACCTCCTCGCCAGCGTGCAGGCGCAGGGCTTCTACCGGCTGAGCGACCCGGAGGGGTATCGCCGGCTGGCCCGGGCGACCGACAACGTGGTGGCGCGCCTCGCGCCCGACCGCGTGGGCGACCGGGAGGCGCGGATCGTCTGGCCGGGGCCGGGCGGCGGGTGGCGCCGGGAGCCGCTGCTGTCCGCCGGCTCGATGGATTTCGAGGATATCCTGTGGCTCGAGTTCAACGGGGAGGGGAGGGTGCGGCTCTTGTATGAACACGGCGAATACGGAAGCGCCGTGGGCGCCTGGTTCGACTACGCCCCCGGCATGGAGTCGTCCGTCCGGGTCGGCGGGGCCCTGCTGCTGCCGCCGGTGACGCACCCGTGGTACGGCCCGCGGACGCCCGACGAGCGGTCGGTGCTGAAGCGCCACCTCCGGGTCCGGGTCGACGGGGTCGACCGCCTGTCGCGCGACGTGCCGAGCTTCGATTCGTCCCCGGGGCTGCAGCACTGGGGCGCCTGGCACCCCGGCGACCGCCGGCCGATGCAGACCCGGGTCTCGTCGACGGCCGGTGCGCCGGTCGACGAATCCTGGGCGCGGGAGCGCGCCGCGGAGCAGGGGGCTTTCCGGTTCACCGTGACGCTGCCGCGGGACCGCTTCGGGATCGCCGAGCCCCTGCTGCAGGGAGGGGACGTCGGCCGGTTCGACACCGTGGCGGTCCACTACACCGGGCCCGACCGGATCCGGATCGTGCACGATCAACTGAGCGCCGGGTCGCGCGTCTCCGGGGACTTCGCGGTTGATTATTCCCGGCCCCAGCAGGTCGAGATCGAGACGCCGGTGGCGACGGACGGGCTGGTGTGGACGGACAAGGGGCCGGTGGAGACGGACAAGCCTCCGTCGGGGATCCGCGTGCGCTGGAACGGGCGCGACGTCTTTGCGCCCGCCATCCCTCCTGTCGCCACGACGCGGGCGGCGATCGCGATCGGGGTGAACGCCTGGCAAGCCTCCTCCGCGCTGGTCCAGTTTTCGGGGACGCTGGACGAGCACGAGGCGCCGGCGCCGGCTGGCGTGGTCGGCCCGGGCTCGCTCGAGGGACGACTGCCGGGCCAGCCCTGGCTGGCGGCGGAGCGCGGGGTGCTGGCGCGGTTCACGCGGCCGGACGGTGAACGCGCGGCGGTGGTCTGGCGCACGGCGGGACCCTCGGGAGCCGCCTTCCAGGTCGGCTGGCTCGAGGCTGGTGAAACCGCGTGGTCGCGCGAGATCGACCGCGCCGCGCCGCCGATCCGGCTCCTGCGGATCACCATCCAGCGGGAGCCGGCCTGGGTCGAGATCGAGGCCGACGGCCGATCGCTGGTCGCCCAGAAGTCCAATTACTTCGCGACCGGCACCGCCGCGTTCGCGGCGATCTCGCCGCGCGAGTGGAGCGGCTCCGCGCTGGGCGCCGCCGCCGACCAGGGCAGGGCCGCGGAATTGCCGGGACGGGTCCGGCTCCGCTTCATTATCCCGGCGGACGCCGGCGGCGCGGACCCGCTCCTGGTCGCCGGCCAGCCTGGCAAGGCGGATCTCCTCTATTTGAGAAGCCTCGGCGGCGGTCGGTATGTCTTCGGGATCGATCACTGGGGGATCGGGGTGTCGGAGTCGCCGCCGGTTTCGCTGGCTCCGCGGGAGGTCCACACCGTGCTCATCGAGATGTCGTCGCTGTTTCCCCCGGGAACCGCGCCGCGCCCGGGCATCCGGCTCTGGAGCGACAGCGCGCTCGCCTGGGACGCCGCCCCGGAGCTTTACCCCGCGGCGCCGGGCCAGGTGCTCATCGGTCGAAGCCTCGAGGGGATGTCCACCAGTTTCCCGGCTTTCCGGGGGGAAATGATTTCGATCCGCACGCGGGAGCCCGCCCCATGACCCCGTGGCCGCGCTTTTCGCTGCCGGAGATCCCGGAGCCGGATCGATCCGCATTGCGCAATCGGTTGCACGCGACCGTGCTCCTTGCGATCGCGATGGCGGCGGTGGATCTGTTCGTCAGCCCCGTGCACCTCGGCGTCGCGGCGTGGGCTCTCGCGCTGGGCCTCGGATTCCTCGGGCCGGTTCCCGGTGGGGGGTGTTTCGAGCGGCGGTGGCTGCGGCTTGCCGCCCACGCCGGCACCGCCCTCGTCCTTGGGACTCTCCTGGTCGTCACCCTCGGCCTCCCGGCCTCGACCCTCTGGTTCGCCCCGATCTGGCTAGGGCTGACCGCAGTCGTCGACGATCGCTCGCGGCGCTGGGCGCGGAATTTCCCCGGCGTTATTCTCGAGGGCGCGCTCGCCGGCGCGCTGCTCCACCTCGCGGGCTCGTTCTGGTTTGGCGAGGAGGTCCCGGTCCGCTTCCTCATCGCCGCGCCTGCGCTCTGGATCCTGCTGCGCAGCGTCATCGGGCCCCGCGGCCTCCCGGCCGGGGCCGGTGAGCAATGCCGCCTCGCCGCGATCCTAATCGCCGCCCTGTGGCTCCTGCGCGGGCTGGCGGGGCGGACACTGCACGGGAGCGGGGATGCGCTCTGGTATTCCATGGTCCTCGGCGACGCCGTCGAGCAGCTGAGGCACGGAGTCTTCCCGATCTGGCTCGGGCAAAGCACCTTTCAGTTCAACGGGGCGTTTTATCCGACCCGCATCGCCCCCGCTTTCCATACCGCGGGCGCGGTGCTCGACCTGCTGACCGCGCGCACGCTCGGGCTTTTCGCGCTCCAGAACCTGCTCCTCACGCTCGCGGGATTGGGCGCTGCCTTCACGGCCTACCTTGGCCTGGCGTCCATCGCGCCGACGCGACGCTGGACCGCCGCCGTGTTCGCAGTCCTGTTCCTCGCGTGCCCGGGCGTGCTTGGGATCGCGTACAACACCGATCTTTACATGAGCTGGATGACGCTGCCGTTCGCGCCGGTTGTCTTCTGGGGCATCGTTGCCTCGTTCGATCAGGTGCGCCGCCGGGTTGCGCTCCTGGCCCTCGGCGGCGCGCTCGGCCTGTCCTGGTGGGGCCACTCGCCCATTGCGCTCTGGTTGACGGCCATCGCCGGTTTCTCGCAGGTGGTCCGCCTGGCCGGCCAGCGCCCCTTTGGAGCCGCGCTGCGGGACTCCCTTCCCGGCGCGCTGGCCTTTGCCGGGATCGCGGCCTACCCAATCGGCTCGGTCCTGTTTTATCCTCCCGAAGCCGGCGGCACCGCCACGGATTTCCAGGTCGCGGTGCCGGGCAACATCCTGAATTTCCTGCGCGAGGTGCAGCCGCGGGTTTACCTCCCCGTGAGCGCCATCGGCCGGGACCTCGCCGATTTTCAACTCGGCTACGCGCTTTGGACCGGCGTCCTGCTGATGCCCTTCGCGCTGCGGCCGCTCGGGCGCGCCGGCTGGACCCTTTGGTCCGTCGCCGCGGTTTTCCTGGTCCTGCTCAACCCGCTGCCGGGACTCGATTTCACCTGGAAACTCGTCCCGGCGTTTTTCCGCAACACCACCGGGAACTGGGCGATGAACCGTCTGTACCTGGTCCTCGCGCTGACGATCGTCTTCGCCCTCGCGGCGGCCCTCGCCGCCAGGGCGGACGCCGGCCGGCCGCGCCGGCCGCTCTTTTGCGCGCTACTGTTCGTCGCGGCAGCCTGGAGCTTGGCGGAGGCGTGGAAATTCGGACATGGGTCGGGGACGCTGCGCCGGCCCGCCGAGTCCGCGGAGAACCTGGTCCTGCCCGAGAACGTGAAGATCACGCGCTTCGCCTACCTCGTGCTCCGCTGGCCGCATGTCTTTACGCACGGAGTCGCGACTCCTGAGCTGCAGAACCGGCTCCGCACGGAGTCGGGCGAGCTCCTCGCCGACGATCTCGATGTCGCCGCGGAGTCCGGGCGACTGGAGACCGCCGGCGAACTCACGATCCCACCTCAGGCGGGAGACGGCCCGGTCGACGCCGCGCAGCAACTGGTGCTCCGCCCGGGCCGGCAGTATGTCCTGGAATTCGATTTCCTCCGCCCGGCCGGGGAATCCGCGGGGACCCTCGCACTCTACGGGCGGACGTTTTCGCGCGAGTACGGGCTGCCGGAGTATGGCGGGGACAACTCCTTCGGCGTCGGCGGATCCCACTCGCGCCGGATCGGGCTGTCGACGACCTCGGGCGGTCTCGAGCGGGTGACCGTGAAATTCTTCCCGGCGGCGGCCTCCCGGCAGCCGGGCGTGTTCGCGCGGTTCCGGCTGCTGCGCTATGATCCCGCCGTGTTGCCGGTCGAAGTCCAATCGTGGATCCCGTACGTGGCGCGCGTGCGGTCGCCGGCGGGGGCCTGGCTCGAGACACCGCGCATGTACCAGCAGGATTACTTCGCCGACGCCTCCGGGGTTACGGCACGCACGCGGCGGTCGCCGGACGGCCTGCTCCAGGTCGCGGTGCCCGCCGGCGAATCCCTTGTCCGGCTGCGCTATGTCGCCCCCCTCGGGCTGCAGGCCCTTTTCGGCCTGTCCGTCCTCGCCGGATTGGCGGTGGTCGCACTCCTGGCCCGCGGTTTCCGTGCGGCGGCTCGCGGTGGCGGAGCAGGGGGCTCCTGATCGATGAAGCCGGCCGGAAAATTTCCCGAATATCTGCTGGTGGTGCTGATCGCAGCCGTGGTCCTGGGGGTGAATCACCGCACGGTCTCGGACATCAACCCCGGTCCGTGGGTGGCCGGCGACGCGAGCGACTACTACAATCTGCTGGTGCGCGGCTTCCTGCGCGGACAGACCAGCCTGTCGGTCGCGCCCGCTCCCGAGCTGCTGCAGCTTCCGAATCCCTACGATCCCGGGCTGCGCAAAGGCCTGGGAATGCATGATGTTTCCTATTACCGCGGCCGCTATTTCATCTACTTCGGCGTCACCCCTGCGGTAACCCTCTTTACGCCCTGGCGCATCCTGACGGGCGGCCACCTGCCGTCGGCGCGCGCGCCGGAAATCTTCGTCGCGGTCGGGTTCCTGGCGTCGAGCGCGCTGTGGCTGGCGCTGCGCCGAAGGTATTTTCCCGGCTCAGGGCTGTTCGTCCTGGCCGGCGGTCTCCTCGCCCTCGGCCTGGGGTCGATGACCTACGCCGTGCTGCGGCGACCCGATATCTGGGAGATTCCAATCTCGGCCGGGTACGCGTGCAGCATGCTCGCGCTGCTGGCGCTCTGGCGCGCGCTTCACGCCGTCCGTCCCGCCGCGTGGTTCGCCGTCTCCGGGCTCCTGCTGGGCGCGGCGGTCGGGGCGCGGCCATCCTACGCAGTCGCGGTCCCGATCCTGGCCCTGGCCGTGGTCCTGCGCGCGACGCGCCGCGGGGAAGCGGCCCGCGCCCGGGTGTTCCTCTCCTCGGGGGCCGCGCTCGCCATCGGCCTGGGGCTGCCGGCGGTCGGCCTGATGGCCTACAACTTTCTCCGCTTTGGGAACCCTGCGGAATTCGGGCTGCGCTACCAGCTTTCCGGCGTCGATCCGACCACGGCCCGGTACTTCAGCCCGAGCTTCGTGGCCTACAACGTCATCGAGTATTTCGCCGGGCCGGCGCATTGGGGTCGTTATTTCCCGTTCATCGAGCTCCCGGACTCCTATCCGCCGGCTCCCCCCGGATACTATGCCGTGGAGTATGTTTACGGGCTCTTCTCCAATTTTCCCTTCACCTGGCTGGCCCTCGCGTCGCCGCTCGCCTTTTGGCGCGGCCGGAGCGGTGCCGGGCCCCTGGCCGAATTTGCCATGCTGCTCGCGGCCTGGGCCGCGTCGATGACGCTTTTCCTGATGACTTTCAACACCGCCACGGCGCGCTACGCGGTGGACTTTGCGCCCGCGATCATGCTCGTGGCCGGCGTCGGCGCGCTCGAGCTGGAATCGCTGGCCCGGCATCGGTTGTCTCGCGCGGTCGCGGGGCTGGCGATCGCCGCCGCCGGCGCGGCCGCGGCTTTCGTCGGGCTGATGCTAAACTACCAGTTGCTCGACCTGTTCGCCTTTCACCAGCCGGCGGCCTACTCGCGGACGGCCCATTTCTTCAATTCGCTTTCCGCGCGGGTCGAGTCGCTGGTCGGCGCGGCGCCGTCGCGGGGCCCGATCGAGCTGACGGTTCGATTCCCGAAGAACCACTATGGACACCTGGAGCCGCTCATCACGACCGGCCGTTTTTTCCAGGCGGACCACTTCTTCGTGGTATACCCGAACTCGCGGGAGATCGTGCTGGGGCTCGACCACACCAGCCATGGCACGACCCTGAGCGAAGTCCTTCCGATCGATTACGATCGGCCGCACGTGCTGCGGGTCGAGCTGGGTTCGCTCGTGCCACCGCGGGCGCACCCCGTCTATGACCGGATGAATCCGATCCAGGTCGGCACGCTGGTCCGGCAGCTGCTCGTGACCCTGGACGGCCGGGTGGTGATCGACCGCAGCCTGGATTTTTATCCGGCCAGCCCGGAGAGCCTGCGGATTGGCGACAATGGCTATGGGGGGCGGTTCTCCGGCCGGATCGAGTCGATCAAGCGCCTTCGCGCCGATTTTCCGGAGGCGCCGCCTCCGGCCTACGGGGACATCAGCCTTTCCGTGGCATTCCCGGAGTTTCGAGGCGTCGCGGCCGAGCCGCTGGTCAGCGCGGGTCGCACGGGCAGCGGGGATGTGCTGCGCGTCCTCTATCTCCGTCCCGGTGCCGTCCGCTTTGGGTACGACCATTGGGGCTTTCCCATGATCGAGAGCCCCGAGGTCGCCATTCCTCCCGGCTGGCATTCCCTGCGGATCAGGATGCCGTCGCTCGTGCCCCCGGGCGCGCCGCCCGCGCTGCGCGGCCGCGTGGTCGTGTCCCTCGACGGCCGCCGGGTCTGGGATTCACCGGCCGACGCCCATCCGTCGACGCCCGAGGACGTCGCCGTCGGCACCAACCGGATCGGGTCAAGCGTCGGCGGCACGGCGTTCACCGGGAAGATCTCGAACCTGCAGATCCTCGCGCCCGAGGCGGAAGCCGCGCCCTGAAGCACGGGGAGATTCGGACGAACGCCCAACGCCCAACGCCCAAACGCCCAACACCCAACGCCCAACACCCAACACCCAACATCCGACGCCGAACACCTAGTGGGGCGGGGAGTTCCGTTTCTTCGTGGCGGTTCGTATGCTGCTGAAAAATATGCGAACGAGCTGATCGGCTTCGTCTTGCAACGCATCGAGCCGTCCGGCATCCCGACTCAGCGGAATCCGACGCGCGAGGCGGATCCACCGCAAAGTCTCCCTTAGCTCTTTGTGGCAAACCCCGAGCTTGTGGATGAAATCATTTAGCGACTCCGCCCCCTCAACCTCCCCATGGTGGCCAAAGGGCGACAAGCCGGAGCGCAACAACTGATCGGAAATATATTTTCCCGCAGCCGTCCGGGGAAATGATTCCGTCATTCTCGCGATTTGGGCCGAGAACTCCAGGAGCCGTTCCTCAAGATTATAGCTGGGATCCCTCAACCCCCATCGCCATGACCGCACGCCAGCGCCGCACAAGAGTATTCTGATCACTGGGCGTTGGGTGCTGGGCGTTGGGCGTTGGCTGTTGGGTGTTGGGCGTTCGGCGTTGGCCTGTCCTCTTAAAAAGTCGCCATCCGGACGCGGCTTCTCCTCATTGGCACGGAATGAAATGGATCGTGCCCGGTGTCATCCTGCTGCTGCTGCTGCTGGCGTTTTTCGTGTACCAGCGCAACTCGGTGAAAACCGAGTACGTCAACGGGCTGCCGGCCTACAATGCCCTGCCGGGGCGGGAGTACATCTTCGAGCAGGACTGCTATGTCTTTAAGCTGAAGGACCACGACACCAGCTGGCCGCTCGTCGGCTCGCACCAGACCGTGGCGGCCCTGCCGGCGGTGGTGGCGGCCAAGGCGGTGGGAACGGAAACCCCGGAGGTCCGGCTGCTCGACATCGTGAGGACGGGGGACCGGTTCAAGATCGTGTCGGTGCGGCGGGACCGGGGCCGGACCGCCACGGCGGTGACCTTCGAGATCCTCTTCCTGGACGAGGAGAAGCGGAAATACCCGCGCCTGGACGCCTACTGGATCCTCGACCACTCGCCCGAGGCCAGGGGGGAGGCGCCGTCCATCCTGCGCTCCTACGCCGTGTCGGCCCAGGAGTAGACCAAATGAAGATTGTCATCACCGGAACGAGCAGCGGAATCGGCCGCGCGCTGGCGGAGCGGCTGCTCTCCCGGGGCGACGAGGTATGGGGCCTGGCGCGCTCGGCGCACCGGCTGGAGCCGGCGGCGCGGTACCGCAGCTCGCGCTGCGACGTGGCGGCCTGGCCCGAGGTCGAGCGCGTCACCGACGAAATCGCCGAAACCTGGCAGCGCATCGACGCCTTGGTCACCTGCGCTGGAGTGCAGGGAGCGGTGGGTCCTGCCGTCCGCTCCGACCCGCGACGCTGGAGCGAGACCGTGCGGGCCAATCTCGACGGCACTTTCCACGCGATCCGCGCGTTCCATCCGCTGTTATCGCCGGTTTCGGGGAGGCCAAAGATCGTCTGTTTCTCGGGGGGCGGCGCGACGAAGGCGCGCCCCCAGTTCTCCGCCTATGGCGTGGCGAAGACGGCGGTGGTCCGCCTGGTCGAGACCATCGCCGCGGAGGAACCCGCCCTGGATATCAACGCCGTCGCCCCGGGGGCCATTCCGACCCGGCTGACCGACGAGGTCATCGCCCTCGGCGAAGCGGTTGTCGGCCGCGAGGAATACGAGGCGGCGGTGAAGCTGAAGGCCGCCGGCGGGGCGCCGCTCGAGCAGGCGCTGCGCCTCGTTGAATGGCTGCTTTCCCCGGCCAGCGACGGCATCTCAGGCCGTCTCATCAGCGCGCCATGGGATCCGTGGCGGGGCCTGGCCGCCCACCGCGCCGCCCTCGCCGGGAGCGACGTCTTCATGCTGCGGCGCGTCCTGCCCAAGGAGCGCGGCCTGAACCTGCCGGACTGACCGCCCGGCTTAGATTGGATTGGGGGTTGGGCGCTGGACGTTCGGCGTTGGGCGTTCCCGGTCGGATCGCCGCCTCCGTATCAGCCAGCCGATACCCAGCGCGAGCAAGGCCCCCAGGCTGAGCAGCGACGTCCAAAAGGCCGCCCGCAGCGCGGGCGGGCCGGGATAGCTGACCTCGAAGGAATGGCTGCCGGCCGGGACGGGGACGAGCAGCAGCCCGTCGGAGGAGGCTGCCACCGCCACGGGTTTCCCGTCGACCGCCCCGGCGTAGCCGCGGAGGAAGCGGCGCGGGGTCTCGAGCCACGCGTCGCGCGGGGCGTTGACGCGGCCGCGGAGGGGCGACCATTGCTCCACCTGCACCGGGTAGTTGGCCGGGATGATTTCCGAGAGCACGTAGGTGGCGAAGCTCGCGGCCGCGGCGCGCGGGCCCGGCGGCGTGGCGACGCGCAGCTTCAGCTCGGTCCCCGCCGGGTTGGTCGTCCAGAGAAAGAGGGAATGGCTGTTCCCCGGCTGCATGCCGAAGGCCCGGGGCTCGCCGGCCGAGGGCAGGAAATAGCGGCGCTCGAATTTTTCACCCTCGATCAACAGCGTCCCGTTGAACGGCGGCATCTGGAAATCCAGGTCGAGGACGTAGCGCCGGCCGGGCTGGAGCCGCAGCACGCCGGACAGCGTCAGCTGCACGGGGTTGAAGCCGACCACGTTGAACGTGCCCCGCGCGCGGACGGTTCCCGGCGACGCCGCGGTCCAGTTGTTGGCGATCTCCGCCTGGTCCGCCTTGTCCAGCAGGCGGAACTCCCGCTCCGCATCGGCCACGCCGTGGATGAAGCGCGGCGGCAGGGTGAACATCGCGTACGAGGTGACCGTCAGGTCGACGTTCTCCGAGCGGTGAACCAGCTCGCTCGCGGTGGTCGTGCGGCGCAGCAGGAAGCCGCGATTCAGGTATGGCTGGGCCTGCCAGAGCATCAAGGCGAGGACGGCGAGCTGGAGTCCGTTGAACGCCTTGCGCGGGAGGCCGTCGAGCGCGACCACCCGCGGCTCAAACTCCGCCCAGGCCGCGGCGGCGGCAAAGAGGATCAGCGCGGAGGCGACCAGGTAGAGCCGCTGCATCGGCCAGATATTGGTGAGGTTGGGGAAGACCGGCGGCAGGTGGTTCCAGAGCCACGGCATCAGCCCCGGGACCGGCGTGAGCAGCAGCAGCAGCCCGCCGGCGAGGGCGACGAGCGCCAGCGCCGGCCCCCGGCGCTTCCAGGCCAGCACGATCGCCGAGGCCGCGAACAGGGTCCAGAAGACATAGCCGAGCTGGAAGTCCCCGAGCTTGTCCGCCGCGGCGCTGGCGGGCAGGAATGCGGCGCGGAAATTATTGCGCAGCGAATCGAAGAGCGGGGTGTAGTCGTGCGAGCCGCCGATCGACGACGCTTCCTGCATCACGAGGGTCGAGACGAAGCCGAAACCGGCAAGGGCGCCGCCGGCGACGACCCCGGCCGCGGCATTCACGGCGGCGCGCGGCGTCGGCCGGCGCGTGAGCCAGACGGCCGCCTGCAGGGCGATGACGACCGATGACACCCACAGGGCGATGGGCGGGTGTGCCAGCCAGACCAGCGCCCCGGCGGTCCCGAGCAGGAGGTAGGCGGCGAGGCTCCGCTCGCGGAACGTCAGCAGGCAGGCGCCGATCGCCAGCGGGAGAAACGGCAGCGTCGTGACGGTCATGTACAGATCCATCGAATACGTGACCGAGAAGACCGCGGGTGAGAGGACGAAGATGACCGCCCCCGCCCGCGCGGTGAACCGGCTGTGCCCCGCCAGGTAGCGGAGGGACACGTAGGCCGAGAAGCCGCCGCCGACGATGCTCAGCAGGATCAGGAGATCCTGGAGTTGCCAGAAATCGAGCTGGCGAAACGTGACCAGGTCGAGCCAGCCCGCGGCATAGCAGTAGTATGGCGCGGTTCGCAGCGGGTGGATGCGGCCGTTGAACGCGAACTCGGTCTCGCCGACGAAAACCGGGAAATGACCGGCCCGGAACTGGGTGACCGCGTCGGCCAGCGAGAGGCTGTAATTGTACGATTCGCCCGTGCCGACCCAGGTTCCCTTGAGGAACGGGCGGGCCGTGTAGAAACCGGCGGCGGCCACGAGCGCGATCGTGACCACGTGCGGCTTCCACGCGTCCCAGCGGCGCGGGAACTCGCGCCAGGCGATCCAGCCGGCGGCGAAGGCGGGGAGGGCGAGGGTCAGCAGGAAGAGCATCGCCCTGGCGGGGACCTACGACCGGGACTGGAAGACCCAGCGGTTCTTTTCCAGCCACCGCACGGTGCGGACGACGCCCTGCTCGATCGTCAGCGCGGGCTTCCAGCCGGTGGCCCGGATTTTCGCCGTGTCCAGGAGGATGAACGGGTTGTCCCCGATCCAGCCGCGGTCGCCGCCCGTGAACCGAAGCTCGGGCTTCAACCCGAGGGCGCCGCAGATGATCGCGATGCTGTCCTTGACCTTCACGTATTCCGTCGTGCCGAGATTGTAGACCTGGGTCCGGTGGGGCGCCGCGGCGGCCGTGGCTTTCCGGGTGACATGCAGGATGGCGTCGACGCAGTCCTGGACGTAGAGGTAGCTCTTGCGCTGGGAACCGTCCCCCAGCACGCGCAGCCACTCCGGGTGCTCGAGCAGCTGCTGGTAGAAGTCGAAGATGTGGCCGTGCGTGTAGCGTTCGCCGAGGATCGAGACGAAGCGGAAGATGTAGCTCTCGAACTTGAACCCTTCGCAGTACGCGGCCACCAGGCCCTCGCCCGCGACCTTGGAGGCGCCGTAAAGCGAGGTCTGCACCGGGAACGCCGCGTCCTCCGGGGTCGGGATCACCTTGGCCTCGCCGTAGACCGAGCCGGTGGACGAAAACGCGATGCGCGTGATGCCGTTGGCCCGCATGGCCTCGAGGACGTTGTAGGTGGCGATCGTGTTCTGCTCGAGGTCCCGCCGCGGGTGCTGGGTGCCGAAGCGGACGTCCGCGTTGGCGGCGAGGTGGAAAACGAAGTCGCATCCGGCCATCGCCCGGGTGAGCGCCGGCAGGTCCAGGTTGTCGCCCCGCACCAGCGTGAACCCCGGCTGGGCCCTTGCCGCCTCGAGGAACGGCTCCTGGCCGGTGGAAAAATTATCCCACCCGACGACGGCGACACCGTCCGCCAGCAGCCGGTCGGTGAGATTGGAAGCGATGAACCCGGCCGCGCCGGTGACGAAGACTTTCCTCATTGGCGCCTCCATGAATCCGGGAATCCCGGCGATAGGGAAGCCGAAATCGCCGGGGCGGGACTACGCGCCGGCCGGGTCGCGGGGCGTCAGGGACAGCCCGATGCAGAGATTGCAGAACGTGAGCGGCACCCGGAGCGGGAAAAAGGCCCGCGACTCGACTTTGAAGAAAGGGGCCAGCTCTCCCTGGATCTCGTCCGGGAGGTTGATATGCTCGCGGGTGTAGAACTCGGCGTAGTTTGTCTGGAAGTGACGATTCCAGAGCCGTTCGGCCGAGATCTTGCGCGCCAGCGTGTAGGCGAGGCTGCCTTCCGTCGGGATCACGATCAGGAATCGGCCGGATTTCCGGTTGAGCAGCCGGTGGACCTCCCGGATGCAGCCGGGGAGATTCGGCAGGTGCTCGAGCACGTGGACGGCGATGACGCGGTCGAAAAACCCATCCGCGAAATCCATCCGCTGCTGGCAATCGCCGACCACCGTCCTGACTGCCGGGTGGCGCCGCCGGATTTCCGCCGCCATGTTCTCCCGGAACTCGTTGCAATAGTAGTTCGCGAGCTGGTCCGGGGTCAGTTTCTCGTACTCCAGGTGCTCGCCGAGCCCCGCGCCGATCTCGAGCGTGGTGCGGAATGCCGGCTGCGAATGCCGGACGGGAAAAGTGTGGTTGAAGGACTCGATCGCGCCGTAGCGCGTCGGCAGATGCTCGTGCCAGAGCCGCATGAATTCGTCATGCCGGGTCTTTTGCTCCGGAGTCAGCGGGGCGAGCGTTTTTGGCCACTTGGCGGTCGGCATAAGGGTTTGATTCCATCTTCTCCCCGGCACGGGGAAAAGAAATAACTTTCCTAGAATTCCAGCCGCCGGGTCTCGATGATCCGTCCGGAGAATTCCGGACCGGAGGTGCTGGCTCCCAGGTCGTTGCGGCCCACGGTTACCTGGGCCGGGGTGGCCGGATAAACCTCCCGGTTCGTTGAGAACACCTCGGCCCCGTCGAGCTGCACGGAAAAGGTCGTGCCCGGGGGCTGGGGCGCGAGATTCGCCCGCGGCGATCCCGGCGGGAAGAGCGCGGGGGCGGAGAGGACCAGGATGTGCTCCTGCGCCAGCTCCGCCCGCACTATCGGTCCCTCCGTCGTCCCGATCCCCCAGTGGTCGAGGCCGAACCGGACATGCCCGGCGTCGATATAACGCACGTAAAGCAGGTCGGCAGCCCCCTGTATTCCCGTCATGAGGATCGGATCGGTCAACCCGATGGCGTCGGTGGGCAGCTGCAGCCGCAGCCGGATCGGTCCCCACGCATCGGCGATTGAGGCGCGCGGCCGGCTCGGCATCGGCTCCACGGTCGTGATCGTGCCCCGGTACATCCCCACCGCGCTGCTGGCCCGGATGGCATTGGTCCCGAACACGACCGTCCCCGGTGGGGCGGGGTTGAAAGGGCGTTCAATGTCGAGCACCTCGTGGCCATCCAGCCGGATGGCGAGCCTCCGGCGCAGGTCGTCCGCGACTGCCGCCCCGGGTGGGTAGAGCGACCCCATCTCAACCTCGACGACGTGCTCAGCCAGCTCGTCAGGGAGGATTGCCTCAGTCTTGAAATCGCTCCCGCCCCAGGAGTCGTGGATGAACCGCACGCGCCGGTCCGCGAGGAATTCGATCGAGAGGAGGTCGCCGCGGCCGGAAACGCCGGTGCTGATGAGCGGCTGCGGCGCGCCGCCGGCTTCCGGCGGGAAGCGCAGACGCAGTCTCGCCGGACCGGGCGGGACCTGGTTGGAGGGCGCGGGCGGCGGCTGGGCGTCGCGGCTGACCTCGACGATCTTCCCCCGAAAGCGAGGCTCCGAGACGTCCGGGGCCAGCGTATTGGCCCCGATCTCGATCCGGTCGGGGTTCGACTCGTAGACGTTGACCTGGGCGGAGAGGGCGAGCGCGCCGTCGAGCCGCACCTCGAGGCGGCGTCGGATCGCCTCGACATCCGCGTCGGTCCACTTCGAGAAGATCGGATGCGCCCGGGGAGGATACAGCGAACCGAGCCGGATCGAGACCTCGTGCTCCCGGGCAAAGTCAACGGGCACCGGATCGCCGATCGGCCCGCCTGCCCCCATGTGGAAAAAGCCAAACTGGACATGACTCGCGTCCGGATAGGTTGCGAAGACGATGTCCCCCATGGTCGGGGATATGCGGGTCGTCACCAATGGGTCGCGCGTGCCCGCCATCCCCGCCGGCAGGGTCAATCGCAGGTGGAGATCCCCATACCTCACTCCGCCTATCCGCTCCAGCACTGCCACCGCCTGGTTCGCCGCGTTTCCCAGCGCGGTCGTCCACGGCACGGCAACCCGCCGGGAGAACGCGAATGCCGTCCCATTGGCGACGGTCCAGAGCGCCACCGCGGCGGCCACGGCCGCGAGCGCCCGGCGCCCGAGTGTCCAGCCGGCCGCCGGCCGATGCGCCGCGGCGAACACGACCAGGCAGCCCGCCAGCAGCGCGGCCGGGGCGAAGTCCGCCAGGTATCGGTCTTCGCCGCCGAAGAAAAGGGAAAGGATCGCCAGGTTCGCGATCCCGGCGACGACGAGCACCAGGCCGCCGATGAGCCATGGCCCGTCGCGCCGGAGCGTGCGCGCGAGCAGGGTGAGCGGGAAGAGCAGCGCCCCGAGCGCGAGCGTGAAGTGCGGGGCGATGCCGAAGGGATGGTCGCCGCCGAAAAAGAACGGAAAGTACCGCACGAATTGCGCCGGCTGGAAGACGTAGAGCCGGATGTTTTTCGGGATGAACTCCGGGCCCGTGAGCTTTATGTCGCGCACGCTGGATGACGCCATCGAGTACTGGATCCCGAAATCCGCCGGGTTCCCGAAGCGCACGTAGTTGTAGAGTGCGAGGAGCAGGCCCGCCGCCGCCGCGGGGACCACCGCCGCGGCCAGGATCCACGCTGCCGACTTCCGTTTGCGCCGATCCTCCGGGGGGAGCCGGAACCAGATCCAGCCGGCGGGGAGAAGGAGCGCCGCGAGGACGGCGATGTAATCCGGCCGGGCCCCGACCGCGAGCGCGCCGGCGAGGCTCGCGAGCGCGAGGAACCCGAGCCGGAAACCGGGCGACGGGGAACGGACGGCGCGGTCGACCATCGTGAGCATGACCATCAGGCTGAAATACCCGCCGGCGATCGGGACGGCGTAGAAAGTCGGGTTGCCGCTGAGGAAGAACACCGGCGATCCGAAGGCGACGACTGCGATCCCAAGGAGGAGCCACGGCAGCGGCAGGTCGGGGAATCGCCGGCGCCTGAGGGACCAGAGCCAGCCCGACCCCAGCAGGACGCCGCCAAGGCACAGCGTGGCGGTCATCGTGGGTTCATTGGGGTACCTTCCCTGGAGGAGCTTCCATGGCAGGGACAGCAACAGGGCGGGAGTCGGTCCGTAGTAGAGGTAGAACTTCCCCCGGTAAAAACTCATGTCGTGCGGACGGGACGCCCCCTGTGGCCCCGCGTACGGATCCGCCAGCCGCAGCAGCTTTGGATCGGGCACCAGTTTCAGGCTGACCTGGCCGGCGGCGAAGGCCTCGGTCAGGAGCCCGTAATAGCCCGGCGGCAGGTCGGAAGTGTAGCCGCCGCCGGAGTAGCGCGGATATTGCAGGTACACCGCGACGACGATGGCGAGCAGCGCGCCGACCCACGCGGCCTCAATCCGGGCGGACTTCATGGTCAGAACGCGACGTAGATGAACGGCTTGCTGGGGAGGCCGATGCGATAGAGAACGTAGAACAGCGTGAAGGCGGCGAGGAGGCCGATGACGAAGGAGAGGGCGTGCCGCCCGGCGTCGACCGCCGGCTTGGGGAGCCGCGATAGGGCATGATCGAGGAACCGGGTCATGGTGCAATATAGCCCAGGCGCTGTGCCATCTCGCGCACCTTCGGCGCCACCAGCGCGGCGAGCTTCGCGCCGCCGCTCGTCGTCAGGTGAGTGCGGTCGCCGAAGTCCTCCGGCACGAAATCCGACCCGTAGTCCATCGAGCTGTAGCCGAGCCCTTCCCAGCCCGCGATCGTGTCGCGGATGGCGATCTCATCCCGGTCGCGGACCTCCGCCGGGAGCTGGCGCGTGTAGAAGGGACTGTTGCGGCTGACGAGGATCAACGTTCTGCGCTTCAGCTCGTCCGGGATCGTGCCGTGGGCGAAGCGCTTGAACGAGTCGTACGCGGCGTCCGTGATTTTCCACGAGCCGTTGGGCGTCCGCTCATATCCGGCCGCCGTCCACTGGCGCGTGATGACCATGTCGGCGGCGACAAACTCGGGCTTGAACCGCTCCGCCACCGGGATGGTCACGAAATCGGGCTCCACGTCCGCGAACTGCGACCGCGCGCGGTACGCCTGGGGCCGGCGCGGGGAGAGGGTGGTGGCGAAGGTCGAGAATTTCGTGTACGTCCACCAGTTCCAGAAATCATGGAAGCGGAGGACGGCGTCGGCCCGCTCGTAAAGCTGCTGCTCGAGGATCCGGGCATGGTTTTCCGGCCTCTTGAAGTATTGCGCCAGCTCCGCGTCGCGGGGGGCCCAGGGCAGGAGGAGCCCCTTGAAATAGGCATCGAGGGTCATGAAGCGGTAGCTTTCGCCACCCGCCGCGTTCGCCGCCTGCATCGGCCCCGCATTCGCGATGTAGACCTGGCGCGGATACTCCTGGCGGAGCGTTTCCGCCACGATGGCTCCGCCATCGCTCGGGCTCGAGCCGCGGAATGCGAGGTTCACGACGGCGTACTTGTCCCCAAGCAGCGCCTGGAGCCGGCGAGTCCACACCCGGTCCGCCGGTTGACCCACGCCAAACAGGATCGAGTTGCCGCCGACGACGACCAGGATCTGGTCGGGGCGCGCCGCCGCGCGGACGATGGCCCGCATCTCATTCACCGAGGGCTCGTACTGGCTCTCCGGCCCGATCATCGGGTGAAAGCGGGTGAAGTTGCGATGCCAGGACTTCTCCGTCACCGCCCGCCCGGCCAGGGCCAGCCCGACCACCCCGACGACGAAGCCGGCCAGCATCGTCCACGGCTTGAGCGGGATCGAGGACGCCACGGGGGTGGGGGACGGGTCGCTCATGCGTGGAACAGCAGGCGCGCCATCTCGAGGGCCGGCCGGGTCGGGTAGAAGAAGAGGAGCCAGCCCAGCCAGACGAAGAGCTGCGTCACGACCCAGGCGATCGCGGGCTCCTTCCGGAAAACCGCCTCGATCCGCGGGCCGATCCCGGGCAGCCGGGCGTAGGTTGCGTTAAGGGAGAGCCCGACGCCATGGTAGAGGCCCCAGATCACGAAATGCCACGCGGGGCCGTGCCAGAGCCCGCAGAGGCCGAAGGCGATCAGCCCGTTCGCGATCCGCCTCGCCGGGCCGTGGCGACTGCCGCCGAGCGGGATGTAGACGTAGTCGCGGATCCAGCTGCTTAGCGAGATGTGCCAGCGCTGCCAGAATTCCTGGATGCTGCGCGCGACGTAGGGCCAGTTGAAGTTTTCCGGCAGCTGCACGCCCAGCAGGCGCGCGAAGCCGATCGCGATGTCGCTGTAGCCCGAGAAATCCATCAGGATGCGGAAGGCGATCGCGGTGAAGACCAGCCAGCGCTCCGTGATCGCGAGCGACGCGAAGGACGGCTGCATGTAGTCGATATAGAAGGTGAGGTTGTCCGCGATCAGGACCTTCTTCGCGAAGCCCAGGGCGATGCGCTGCAGCCCCGCGGCGAAGTGGTCCGGCTGGAACCGGCGCGCGCCCTCCTCCAGCGAGGGAAGGAATTGCGTGTAGCGCTTGATCGGGCCCGCCACCAGCGAGGGGAAGAAGATCGAGAAGAGGAGAAACTTGAGCGGGTTCCGGATCGGCTCCCCGCCGCGCTTCACCTCGAACAGGTAATGGACAAACTCGAAGGCGAAGAAGCTGATGCCCAGCGGCGGCGCGCCGGGCATGACCGAGTTCACGCCGGCCGTGAGCCGCCCCGCCAGTCCCGGGCTCCACGAAGCCACCCCTGCACCAATGAGGAAAAGCGCGTACTTGTAGAAGCAGAGCGTCAGCACGCAGACGACCATCGCGGCGATACATGCCCACCGGCTGCGCGTCAGGCCCGCGGCGTAGGTGATGACCATCAGCACGATGATCGGCGCCATCCCGGCCGGCCCCGCGAAGTGGGCGTGGAAGACGAGGCACGCCGCCGCCAGGAAGCCCAGTCGTCCCGCCGGCCACGGGATGAGCCAATACCCCGCCAGCGCGACAACGCTGAAGGCGAGGAACCAGTAGGTGGTGAAGATCATGCGCCGGGCGGCAGCCGACGCAAACGACGCCCGCCCAACGGGTCAATCCCGGGTGCGGCTGCGCCGCGGACGCCCAACGCCAAACGCCCAACACCTAACGCCCAACACCCAACACCCAACACCCAACACCCGACGCCGAACTCCGTCATGTAGGGGCGCCGCTTGCGACGCCCGGTCTCCCCCGTGTCGCGAAGCTGATCCCCGCAATAAGCCAGCCCAACCCCGCAACCAGGGATACGTAATATGCCATCCGCAGGCCGCGCGGTCCGGGATACATGATCACCGCTTCCCTGAATCCGGCGGGAACCGCCACGGCGGCCAGGCCGAACTGCGATCGGACCACTGGAGTCTCCACTCCATCCACCCGCCCAGTGTATCCCGGGATGAAAACCCGCGGCGTCTCGAGCACCCCGGCGGGCGTGGCGCCACCGCCGCGGATCGTTAACGGCGCCTGCTTTTCCAGCTGCAGCGGCAGGTCGGTGTCGACGAACGGCCAGAACCGTATCCGTGTGCCCGGTACGGTTGCGGTCGCATTCAACTCCTGCGGGGCCGCGCCGCGCACCCGTAGCGCGACCGCGTGCGCGGAATCGGGATTCGAGCCGAAGCCGAAGCGCTCGCCGTAGGTCGGGACCTCCGAGGCATACTGGAGCGACGGCCCGCTGACCACGACCACGCCCGGCGACGTCCCGGCGAAGCTGTATTCCGCCAGGAGATCCTGCGAGCCGTCCGCCTGGTATTTGGCCCCACCGTCCAGCGGCTGCCACTCCGGCGCCGGCCCGCCGCGCTTTCCGGCCGTGATCCAGGCGGAGTTGTCGACCAGGCGCTCCCCCCCGGGCCCGAGCAGCCGCAGCTCGAACTCCGGATCCATCCGGGCATGGGAGAAATAGGGCGGATACCAGCCAAACAGCAGGTAGGACGACCGCCCCGGGTTCAGGCTCGCCCGCGAAAGCATCCGCTCCGTCACGGCCTCCGAATTGAGCGTCTTGGCCGTGCGCTGCCGGATCACCCGCGCCTCCGACGCGCTCCACGCACATCCCGCCGCCAGCGCCACAACGACGACTATTCGCCCGCGCATTTGTAGAGGCGACGCTCGCGACGTCCGCATCGCGAGCGCCCCGAGCGCCGTTGCAAGCCCGGCCAGGACCGGATAGATCCGCTGCATCGGCCAGTCGTTCGTCAGGTCGAGCACCTTGGGCGGCATCGCCTTCCACAGCGCGCCGGTGACTCCCGGGATCGGCAGGAGCAGGACGAGACAGCCGGCCGCCGCGATCGCCAGCACCACGCCAGCCGCTTCGCGCCGCTTCAGCGCGACCGCGATCCCCAGGACCAGCGCGATCCACAGGGTGTACCCCAGTTGCAGGTCAAAATACGGCCCCGCCGCGCGCGCCAGCGGATTGAGCGACCCCGGAAACGCCGCGCGCAGATTATTCATGATCGCTGTCGGCATCGTGCCTGATTTCGCCAGCGAGTAGGACAGGCCCAGCGATTTTACCGAGTAAGCCAGGTAAGCCAAAAGCAAGGTAGCGGCGAGCGTGAGCAAGCCGACATCCCTCAGCGTGATCCCCTCCCGATACCGCCCCCAGAATCGAGGCACCTGCGCAATCGCGAACGCCCCGCTTAGCCAAATCGCCGTCGGCGCATGCGCATACCAAATCACCGCCAGCGCAAACACCGCCCAGAACAACCCCTCCCTCCTCCCGCTTGCCCCTTCCCCCTTGCCCCTTGCCATACCCGCCTCCAGCGACTGCACCACCCCCATCCAGAAGAGCGGCTGCCAAGGCATCGTCAGGACCGTGGCAAACAAGTCGTAGTGATAAAGCGGTACCAGGTAAGCGGGGGAAAGCACCCAGGCCGTCGCAAGTAGCGCCGGGGCGATCGCGTGGCCCGGCAGCAGCCGCCTCGCTGCGAAGTACCCGCTGAGTCCGCCGGCGAAAATGCTCAGGACGATAACCAGGTTGGAGAGGGCCGGAAACGTCAGCCGCCGGCCGGTCAGCCCGTCCAGCAGGATGCCCGCGTGCGTGAAATACGGGGCGGTGCGGAGCGTGTGGACCCCGCCGTTGAATGCGTACATCGATTGCCCGACCATCACCGGCCCCCCGTTGTCGCGGTGCTGCGTCACGGCGTCGGCGACCTGCAGCGTATAGTGAAAGGCGTCGCCCGCGCCGACGATCGTCGGGACGAGGTACGGGCGGGCCGCCCAGAACCCCGCCGCCTGGACCAGCGCGAGCGCCGCCACCTCCGCCGCCACCAGCCCCGGCCGGCGCTCCCTCCGCCGCCGGAGCGACCAGGCGAGGGCGCACCAGGCAGCGAGCCCAAGGATCGCGATTGGAAGCAGCATCGGACTCTTTGTGCGCGAGATGCCACTTTCCGCCGAGGCCAAATTGTGCAGGCTCCCCCCGAAGCGATGAAATTGTATTTCATGGGGATCTGCGGGACCGCGATGGGCAATGCCGCGCTGCTGCTGCGCGCCGCCGGGCACGAGGTCCTGGGTGCGGATACGGGGGTTTATCCGCCGATGAGCACGGTCCTGGCCGCGGCTGGGATCGAGATCCTCAGTGGTTACGATCCCGGACGGCTGGCGCAACTGGCTCCCGATCTCGTCGTCATCGGCAACGCCATGTCGCGCGGAAACCCGGAAGTGGAGTGGCTGCTTGATCAGTCTGGCCCGCCTTCGCCGGGCTCCGGCGCGGCAAGCAGTCGGCGGATTTCGTTCACCTCCCTGCCGGCGTTGCTGCACGACCATATCCTCGCGGGGCGGCGGAATATCGTCGTCGCGGGCACGCACGGGAAGACGTCCACCACTGCACTCACCGCGTTCCTCCTGCGCGAGCTGGGCGGCGATCCCGGCTTCCTCATCGGCGGCGTGCCGCAGGATCCGCCGATGGGCGCGCATCTCGGCCGGCTGGAGGATCCATTCGTCATCGAGGGCGACGAGTACGACAGCGCGTTCTTCGACAAGCGCAGCAAGTTCATCCACTACGCCCCGGAGATCGCGCTCCTGAACAACCTCGAGTTCGACCACGCCGACATCTTCCGCGACCTCGTCGACGTGCAGCGCACCTTCAGCCACTTTGCCCGCGTGGTGCCCACCTCCGGCTGGATCGTGCGCAATGGCGACGACCAAAACCTCGCCGCGCTCGGGCCGTTCCCCTGGACGCGCGTGCTCAAGGTCGGCATCGAGCCCGGCAACGATCTCCGCATCGTCGGGTTCGCCGAGGATGGCGCCGGCGCCCGCTTCACCCTGGAGTGGTGCGGGCACCCCTGGGCCAGCTTCAATTCACCCCTTCCCGGCCTCTTCAACGCCCGCAACTTCGCCATGGCCGCCATGGCCGTGCAGCTGGCCCGGCTGCCTCGCGGCGCCGGCATCTCGGAGGTGAGCGCCACTTTCAGGGGCGGCGAGCCGGCTGCCGAAGCGTTGGCCGCGGCGCTCCCCCGCTTCCGCGGCGTCCGCCGCCGCCAGGAGATCCTTCACGCCACGAAGTCCCTGACCGTGGTGGAGGACTTCGGCCACCATCCCACCGCGCTCGCCGAGACGCTCCGTTCGTTCCGCGCCCGCTTTCCCGGTTCAATCCTCACCGCCGTCTTCGAGCCCCGCAGCAACACCGCCCGCTCGCGCGCCCTGCAGGCCGGCTTCATGCGCGCCCTGGCCGCCGCCGACGAGGTCTATCTCGGCGCCGTGAACCGGGCCGACAAGCTCGCCGAGAGCGAGCGTTTCGACACCGAGGCCGTCGCCCAGCACCTGGAAACCCAGGGCATCGAGTCCTTCGCCGCCCCCACCAGCGCCACGCTCCTCGCCAAGCTTTCCGAACACGCCTTGGCCCCGTCGCAAAAGTCCCGGGTGGTCATCTTCTTCACCAACGGCTCCTTTGACGGCATCATCCCAAAATTTGTCTCTGCCGCCAAATCGTAAGCGGAAGCGGGAGGGGGTTCGTTTCGGTCGATCGCGCGGAGAACTGCAACTGACGCTGGCCAACGTTTCCGGGCGCGCCCGCGAAGCAGTTCGTCGCGAGCGACCGAAACGAACCTCCTCCCGCTGGAGCGCCTCACTCGAGATGGGGTCATTCCCGTTCCGCGGCATGGAATATTTTACGATCTGCCGGCTCTTAGGGCGGCTGGCGAGAATTGCCTCTTGCAGCCCCTCCCGGGCTCGCGATTCTCATATAAGGCAAACCGTCGATGAAAAAGTCTCTCGTGACCTCCATGGTCGCTGGGTTGGGTTTGGTCTCGCTTACCGTCCTGACCGGATGCGGCGACACTTCCAAGGCCACGGCGACCGCAAACCCAACGGCTGGCGCGGTCCCGGCCTCCGCCCAATCCCCGGCTAGCGCCACCAAGTCCGCGAATGCGGACATTCCGGTGGAGTACACCGGCATGCTGGCCAAGGTCTTTCCCTCGATCGTCCGGATCGAGGCGATCCGGCTGCAGCCCAACCAGGGCCGGCTCGCCAAGGCCTGGGTCGGCGGCAGCGGCGTGATCATCTCCGCCGACGGGTACATCGTCACCAACTGCCATGTCGCCGAGGACGCCGAGTTCTACCGCTGCTATCTCTACGACGGTGAGAAGATCGAGGCGACCCTGGTCGGCCAGGATGCCATGACCGACCTGGCGGTCCTGAAGCTCGACCTCTCCCAGCGCGCCAAGGATGCGCCGCCGCTCCCGGTCACGGCCTTCGGCGATTCCGACAAGCTCGAGCCCGGCAAGACGGTGTTTGCCCTCGGCAGCCCCGGCTTCCTTTCCCAGTCCAGCACCCGCGGCATCGTCGCCAACCCCTCGCTGATCCTGCCGGAGCAGACCGTCGGCAAGATGATCCTCAAGGGCGAGGACGTGGGCATCCTGGTCCGGTGGATCATCCACGACGCGGTGATCTTCGGTGGCAACAGCGGCGGCCCCCTGGTGAATGCGGAAGGCGAGGTCGTCGGCATCAACGAAATCGGCGTCGTGAACCTGAGCGGCGCCATCCCGGCCAACCTCGCCCAGAAGATCGCCGCCGAGCTGATCAAGCAGGGCCACATCACCCGCGGGTGGTCGGGCATCACCGTGCAGCAGCGCCTCCAGTCCAGCGGCAAGGGCCCGGGCGTCTACGTCTCCGACATCGCCGCCGGCTCGCCCGCCGCCCAGAGCCCCCTGAAGCCGGGCGACATCATCGTCTCCGCCGACGGCAAGCCGATCGAGGGCGAGGAGGAGAAGGCCATCGCCCACTATTACCGGCTCGAGACCAGCCACGTGCCCGGCACCGATTTCCCGATCGAGTTCATCCGCTCCAACGAGAAGCGCACGATCCAGGTGCGGCTCGAGGCGCGCGAACCCGTGCAGGCCGACGACGTCGAGCTGCGCGCCTGGGGCGCGGTCGTCCGCGACCTCACCCGCGAGCTGGCCCGCTCCGAGCGGCTGCCCGAGAAGAGCGGCGTCTGGCTCCAGAACATCCGCCCCGGCGGCCCCGTGGGACAGGCCGAGCCCGACCTGCGCCCGCAGGATGTCATCATCGCCGTCGACAACCAGCCCGTGGGCACCGTCGCCCAGCTGAAGGCGATCACCGACAAGCTGATCCCGGAGGACACCACCGGCAAGAAGCCGGTGCTCGTGTCCGTCCGGCGCGATGGCGCCATCCTGAACGCCGTGGTCGAGCTCCGGCTCAAGGACGACCGCAATTTCACCCCCCCGGCCGTCCGCGGCTGGCTCGGCGCCGCCACCCAGGCCCTTACGCCGAAGCTCGCCACCCAGCTCAAGATCAAGTCGTCGAGCGGCGGCGCCCGCATCACGCGCGTCTATCCCGACACCAAGGCCGCCGCCGCCGGCCTGAAGGTCGGCGATGTCGTCGTCGCGATCGACGGCACGGATGTCAACGCCCAGCGGCAGGAGGATGCGGACGTCCTCAGCCGGATGGTCCGCCAGTACCGCGCCGGCACCGATGCCAAGTTCACTCTCTGGCGCGACGGGACCAAGATGGATCTCACCGTCAACCTCGAGGCGCAGCCGACCCTCGCCGGGCAGCTGAAGTACTGGGAGGACGAGAAGCTCGAGTACGAGGTCCGTGAAATCTCCTTCGACGACAAGGTCCGCCTCCAGCTCCCGCCCAATACCCAGGGAGTGCTGGTCGCCAGCGCCGTCCGCGCCGGCTGGGCCGAGCTCGGCGGCCTCCGCGCCGACGACGTGATCCTCGAGGTCGAGGGGAAAAAGACCCTGACGATCGACGAATACCAGAAGGCGCGCCTCGAGCGCGCCGCCAGCGACGCCAAGTGGCTCGTCCTGCAGGTGCAGCGGCGCGGCCAGACCCTGTTCGTGGAAATCCCCCTGAAGCCAGCCACCGCCAAAAAATGAAGACCTCTTTCAAGAAATGGATCGCCCTGGCCGCCGCGGGCGCCGCCGCCATTATCGCCCCGCTCACCTTCGCGGCGTCTGACGCCGACTCGGCTGCCGGCAAGGCGATCCTCAAGAAGTACTCCGAGACTCTCGTCGGCGTGGAGCTGGTCCTCGTGACCAAGGGCGGGCGCGGCGGCGGCACGCAGGAGATCAAGCGCGAGGTCAGCGGCACCGTCATCGCCGCCAACGGCATGACCGTGGTGTCGCTCGTGACGCTTGACCAGGGCCGCGCGGCCGCCGGCCGGGGCGCGGACAGCGCGACCGAGTTCAAGGAGGTCAAGATGCGGCTGGCCGACAACACCGAGATCCCTGCCGCCGTGGTGCTGAAGGACGCGGAACTGGATATCGCCTTCATCGTCCCGACCGGCGAGGGCGCGACAAAGACCTACCCCTTTCTCAACCTCGGCGAGGCCACCGAGCCGAACATCCTCGGCACCTATTTCGAGATCGGCCGGCTGAACAAGCTGCTCCAGCGGGTCGCCGTCGTGAACACGGTCACGGTCATCGGGACCATCGATCGCCCGCGGAAGGTCATCCTGCTGGAGGACGACGCCACGCTCGGCTCGCCGGTGTTCGACCAGCAGGGCAAGCTGCTCGGCCTCGGTTTTTGCTTCGTGATCAACGGATCCCTCGCGCGCCAGGTCCTCGTGCCCCCCGGCGACATCGCCGACCTGGCCAAGCAGGCGGTCGCCGCCCGCGAAGCCGAGCTCCCGATGGCCCTGCCCGGTGGCAAATAACGATCGACTTCGGTAGGGCGTCCGCTTGCGGACGCCGGTCATCACTCCGCCACCAAGTCGTACTCCTCGAACCCCGTCACCGTGACGTCGGCAAACGCGCCGACGGGCAGGTGCTTCGGGACGAAGACGCGGCCGTCGATGTCCGGCGCGTCGCCCTCGCTCCGCGCCACGCCGGGCGATTCCACCAGGACCTTGAGCCTGCGCCCGACGGCCTGGCGCGAGACGTCCAGCGCGACCTCGCGCTGCAATCCCATCAATTCGTGCCAGCGGGCCTCCTTCACCTTGGTGGGCAGCTGGTCCTCCATCTTCGCCGCGCGCGTTCCCTCCTCCTGGGAGTAGCGGAACACGCCGAGCCGCTCGAACCGGGCGGTCCGGATGAACTCCTTCAGCTCCGCCACGTCGGCCTCGTTTTCCCCGGGGAACCCGGTGATGAAAGTCGTCCGGATCGCGATGCCCGGCACGCCCGAGCGCATGCGCGCCACCAGGTCGCGGATGTGCTGCGAGGAAGTCTCGCGCTGCATCGCCTTGAGCATCCGGTCGCTGATGTGCTGCAGCGGCATGTCGACGTAGCGCGCCACCTTCGGGCACTCCGCGATCGTCGCGATCAGCTCGTCGCTCCAGTGCGCCGGGTGGGTGTACAGCAGCCGGATCCAGAAATCGCCCTCGATCGCGTTCAGCTCCCGGATGAGGTTCGTCAGCGCCGTGCCGCGCGAGGAGTCCACCGGCGAACGCGGCCCTGGCCGCTGCTCCCAGGTGTCCATCCCGAAGAACGTCGTGTCCTGCGAGATGAGGTTCAGTTCCTTCACGCCCTCCGCCACCAGCTGGCGCGCCTCCGCCACGACGCTCTGCACGGTCCGGCTGCGATGCCGCCCGCGGATCTGGGGGATGATGCAGAACGTGCAGGGATGATTGCACCCCTCCGCGATCTTCACGTACGCAAAATGCTTCGGCGTTAGCCGGAACCGCGGCGTGTCAAAGTCCGGGATGAACGTCGACTTCGCCGTGACCAGGTTGAGCGGACCTTCACCCGTAGGGCGTCCGCTTGCGGACGCCGATTTCCCCATCAAGTCCTGGATGATCGGCGCCACCTTCGTCACCTGATCCAGCCCGATAAACGCATCCACCTCGTCGTTCAGCGAGCTCCCCAGCTCCTTCGAGAACCGCTGCGCCATGCAGCCGGCCACGATGATCTTCTGGTCCCGGTTCCGCTTGCGCAGCCCGCGGTTCTGGTGGGCCTCCAGGATGTGCCCGATCGACTCCTCCTTGGAGGAATCGATGAACGAGCAGGTATTGACGATGACGACGTCCGCCTTCTCGGCGTCGGGCACCACGCTCATCCCGGCCGCATGCAGGTGCCCCACCATGATCTCGCTGTCGACGAGGTTCTTGGCGCAGCCAAGCGAGACGAGGCTGACCTTGATCACTACTTCTTCTTCGCCGCGGCCTTGGCCGCGGCATTCCGGCGCTTCAGGTAAGCCGCCCGGCGCTTGCGCTTGATGATCTTGTTGAATTGTTGGCCCATGGTTTTGTGGAGTGGGAAAGGGTAGAACTTTTCAAACGCGCCCCCGGGAGTCAAGCACCAGCGGCTTCCTCGTCCGCTCAAGCGTCTTATACAACTCCGGATCCTGCCGCTTCGGCACCTCCACCTGCGTGAGCCCGCCTTCGTCGCATTTCAAGAACCGCACGTAGGGCTTAAAATGCTCCGGCCGCCCGATGATCCGGGCGCTGAATTGGCGATTGCCGATTGCCGATTGGCGATCGGGCTCCTCCTGGCCCCCAATCGACAATCGCCAATCGCCACTCTGCAATGCCAGGAACGAATACGGCAGGCTCCGCAGGTCGATCCCCGCGCGCTGGCCGAACTTTACCCAGTTCCCGTCCGCAAAAATGCCCGCGGGCGGCGGGGCAAAGAAGTGACACCAGTGGCGTTCGTTGCCGCCGGCAAACATCGGGCACGCGAGCTGATGCGTGCACGGGGCGACGACCTCCCACCGCAGGGGGTCCGCTTGCGGACGCCGCGCGAGCAACTCATCCCGGATCCGCCCGAGCGCGCGGCTCACTTCCGAGGTTCCCGCCTCGACCCAGAGCACGCCCGCCGACCGGGCGACCACGCGCTTGAGCGCCGCCAGCGCGTCGTCGGGCAGCTCGTTCAGCACATGGCTGATCACGAGCAGGTCGATGGGCGCATCCGATTCCAGGAATGACGCAGTGGCCTGCGAGACCGGAAACCCCGGAAAAGCCGCCTCCGCCCGGCGCCGCGCGTACTCGACCGCCAGCGGCGAGTGATCCCACAGGACGAGCTCCCGGAAGCGATCGGCCCCATACTTCGCAATCACCCGCCGCGAAGCCACCCCCGACCCGCAGCCCCAGTCGAGCACAGTCACCTTTTGTAGGGCGTCCGCTTGCGGACCGCCGCCTCCGATTCCCGGCTTCCACCCGCGCATGTCCAGCTCGACCAGCACCTGGTCCCACTTCCACCCGATCCGCTCGCCGTACGTGAGATCGTAACTGGCCAGCGCCGACTCCGATTCCCAGTAAGGTTCGTCGGATGGGGAAGGGGAAAGAAACCGAGCCCGCAGCCGGTCCAGCGCAGCCCAGTCGAGTTCAGTCCAATTCATGGCAAATTCGGCCGACGACCAACTTTTTGTCACAATTGTGACAAAAAGTTGGTCGTGAGTGGGGACGCTGGTGGATCCCAGCGTATTGCGAATGGACTTGGGAGTGCCGCGGAATCGACCACTTTTTTGTCACAATTGTGACAGGAAGGTGGTCGTGGGACCTCAGTTGAGCGCATGAGGGCTCCTTGCCGGGGTTAAGGGGTGCCCGGATCACAACTCGAAGCCCAGCAACTCCGCCAATCGTTGGCGTTTGACTCCGAAGAACTCGGCCAATGCTTTTGCGCGGGTTTCCGCAGCACGGTCATGATCGGCACGGGACCTTACTCCCACGATCATCAGGTTTTTTGCGGTGTGCTCGGTCGAGATGAACTCGAACACCTTCGCCCGGTACCCGGCCCACTCGAGTAGCTCGGCCCGCAGTGCGTCGGTGACGAACTCCGCCTGGCGCTCCTGGAAGATTCCGTGCCGGAGCGCACCGGCGAGCACGTCCGGGGCCTTGAGTTGGGGGCGGAGTTCCTTTTGGCAGCATGGGGCCACGACCAGCAGGCGCGCGCCGGCGGCGATCCCCTTGGCGAGCGCGTCATCTGTCGCAGTGTCGCACGCGTGGAGCGCGACGAGGATATCGACCGCGGCGAGGCGGGTTCCCTCGATCGTGCCTTTCTCAAACACGAGGCGCGAATCCAAGCCGTGCTTGCGTGACACCTGGTTGGTGAGATCCACCAGCTCAGCCCGGGCCTCGATGCCGCGGATCATGGCCCGTGCGCCCAGCACCTCGGCCAGGGCGAAAGTCAGATACCCCTTGCCGCACCCCATGTCGGCCACCGTGAGCGGATCCGTTGGGCCGAACACTTCCGCGACGAGCCCTTGGAGCAGTTCGGCAAACTTGTTGATCTGGCGAAATTTGTCCGCCTGCGCCTCCCTCGGCCGACCCTGCTCGTTGGTGACTCCCAGGTCGACCAGCCACGGCGTTGTCGCCGGGACCAGCCGCGCCTTCTCGTGATCGTGGCCTCGCTCACGCTCGGCGCTACCGGATTTCATGGTGCGCAGGCGCGCGCTGCCGTTGTCATCCGTCGCGAGCTGGACGGTCTCGTCCCGGGTAAACAGATGGGCGTCGCGAAATCCGTCCGCCAGCAGGCGCTCGATTTCCACCGGTGCCTTCTCGATCTCAAGATTCTTGGTGACGTCCCGCGTCGCATACCGCCAGACAAACGCCAGCCTCGGGCCCGCTTTGAGGTCGACCGGCCGGACAAAGACATTTTCCAACCCCGCCTCCGCCCCGCGATACTTGCCCAGCGTCAATTTCTGCAGCGTCTCCGCCGCCAAGGCACCGCGGGTCTTTTCCAGGAATTGGTGAACCGCCGATGTCACGGACTACGGCAAGAAATCCGTGGTCATCGCCTGCGCGGCGGTGACCTTGCCCTTGGGCAGGATCCCGAGGTCCTCGAGCTGGGAAATCTGCGTGCGGTACCGCTCCACGCTCAACCGGCCGACCTGGCCCGGCCCGCCGCCGGCGTCGCGGCCGGTGACGAGCTTTTCCTGGATGATCTGGGCGCGCGAGAAGTCCATGAATTCGTCCGTGTTGTTCGCGTTGGCCTGCTTGAGCGCGTCGTGGGCCGGCTTCGGGCTGTCCTGCAGGTAGCTCTGCCAGCCCTTGATGTAGGCGCGCACGAAGGCCTTCAGCTCCGCGGGGTGCGTGCGCGCGAAGGTCCGGTTGGTCACCAGCACGGCGTAGGCCCGAAAGCCCGCATCCCAGGTCGACAGGAAGCGCGGCGGCTTCCCGCCCGCCTTGATGATATGGTACGGCTCCGCGATGAAATAGCCCTGCTGCAGCGCCTCGCGGTTTCCCATGAAGGCGCCCACCGAGAAGTTCTGCGGCACGATGTTGACCTTCACCGCGTACTTCTTTTCCAGGAATTTCAGGAAGGCCCATTCCGGCCGCGCGATGACGGTCTTGCCCTGCAGGTCCTCGAAGCGGCGCACGCTGCTGTCGGCGTTGACCAGGATGCCCGACGGGTCGTCCTGGAACACCGCGGCAAACTGCACCACCGGCAGCCCCTCGGCCTGCTGCAGCAGGGTGTTGGTGCTGTCCGCCTGGCCGATGTCGACGCGCCCCGCCGCGACGCTCGGCATGACCGCCGCATTCGGTCCGCCCGGCAGGAGGGTGACATCGAGCCCCTCGTCCTTGAAGAAGCCGCGCGCCTGCGCCTGGTAAAACCCGCCATGCTCCGGCTCCGCCACCCAGTCCAACTGGACCGTCATCTTGAACAATGCCGCCGCGGAAAAAACCGGGGAAACCGCGGATAGCGAAAATAGGGCGAGGAGGATCCTTTTCATGGAATCAGGGGTTAACCGCAGATGAACACAGATGAACACAGATACGCAGAAAAATCCACTATAGGTAGGGCGTCCGCTTGCGGACGCCGGTCCCGGCGCGGCGTCCGTAAGCGGACGCCCTGCCTAACTGCTATCTGTCGGATTGGGAGTACGACTCATGCCATTGCCGCAGCGATAGCCACGAAAGCAGCAGGACGATGGCCACGAAGACGAAGCCGAGCACGCATGTGACCGCGGCGGTGGCGAAGAGGGCGGGATACTTGGCCTGGGCGCTGAAGATCAGGGTCTGGAAGCCGAGCCCGCCGCCGTCTCCGGCGGAGCTGCCGGCCGTGTAGTCTCCCACGAGCGCGGCGATCGGCGCCAGCGTCGCGGCGATCCGCAGGCCGGTGAAGAAGTAAGGCAGGGCGGAAGGCACGTGCAGCGACCAGAGCGCCTGCCACCGGCTCGCCCGGTAGAGCCGGAACAGTTCCACCAGGTTCCGATCCGTGGACACCAGCCCCTGGGTCGTATTCACCACCAGCGGAAAGAAGCAGATCAGGAAGGTGATGATGACGACGCTCTTGAGCCCGGGCCCGACCCAGAGGATGAGGATCGGCGCGAAGACCACGACCGGCGTCATCTGCAGGATCATCAGGTACGGGTAGAAACCGGCGCGGACGGCCGGCGATAGCGATAGGCCGAGCGCGAGCCCGAAACTCACGGCGACGGCGAGCAGCAATCCGAGGAGCGCGCCGACGCCCGTGTTGTACGCCGCGCGGAGCAGGACGTCCCGGTTGTCCGCCAGGGCCGACAGCACGGCGTCCGGCCTGGGCAGCAGGAACTGGCGTTCCTCGCCGATCGCGAAATGCAGGCCATACCACGCCGCGATGCCGGCCGCGCCGATGACTGCCGGGAGGATGACGGTGCGCGGCCTCATGCGCGGAGTTGCCGGCCCAATGCCGCGACGGCCTGGAGATAGGCCGGGTCCTGGCGCGTCGCGGCGACGCGCGGGCCGGGCAGGCCGATCGCGACGTCGGCGGCGATGCGGCCCGGCTGGGCAAGGACGATGACGCGGTCCGAGAGAAACACCGCCTCGGCCACGGAGTGCGTGACGAAGAAAGCCGTCCACCCCTGGACGCGATGGATCGCCCGCAATTCCTCGTTCAGGCGCTCGCGCGTCATCTCGTCGAGCGATCCGAACGGCTCGTCCAGCAGCACGAGCCGCGGCGAGAGCGTCAGCGCCCGCGCCAGCGACGCCCGCATCCGCTGCCCGCCGGAGAGCTGGCGCGGGAAGGCCGCCTCCCGGCCGGCCAGGCCCACCAGCGCGAGCGCCCGCGCCCGGGCCTGCGCCCGCTCCGGCGGCGGCGCTCCGCGCAGCCGCAGCGGCAGCTCTACGTTGGCGGCGAGCCGGCGCCACGGCAGCAGGGTCGGGTCCTGGAAGACAAACGCCGTCTCCGGGCCCGCGGCGCCGGGCTCCCGGCCGTCGATCGCGATCGACCCGCCGGTTCGGGCGGCGAGGCCCGCAATCAGCCGCAGCAGCGTCGACTTCCCGCAGCCGCTCGGCCCGACCAGCGCGATGAATTCGCCGGGCCGGACCTGGAGGTCGATCCCGTCGAGCACGGCCGGACCGTCGCCGAACCGCTTCGAGACCCCCTGCAGGGACACCGCCGCCCCAAAGCCACCTCCCGATTCTCCTGGTCGCTCCTGGTCGAACATCCGGGATTATTTCAGGCTCTTGCCCAGCCGCTGTCCACGCTCGGGGTCGCGCTTTGCGATCTCGTCGAGCTGGGCCTTGGCCTTGGCCCTGCTCGCGAGCGGCCACGGCGCCTCGTTATAGAAGCGGAAGAGCCCCTCGCGGGCGTCGAGGTTCGCCGGGTCCATCTTGATCGCCTTCTCCATGGCGTCCCGCCCGCGCAGGGCGGTGGTCAGCGAGCGGTTCTTCTGCGCGAGCAGCAGCGACAGGCCCGCGTAATCGGCGAGGTAGGTCGCGTTTTCCGGGGCGAGTGCCGTTGCCTTTTCCAGCAGCGCGACCGCCTGGGGGAGCGCCTTGTCGTCCGCGCGGCGCGAGACGGTCATCCCCAGGTAATAGTGCGCGGCCGCGTTCCTCGGGTCGGCCGCGACGATCTTCTCCAGCGCCTCGGCGGCCGCCGGATATTGCTTCGCCCGATAGAGGGAGAGGGCCGATTCGAGCGGGGTTTCCGCGTGGACGACGCTGGCGACGATTAGAAATAGAGCCAGTATGCGCGCCGTCATGTCGTAGTTGGTAGTTGGTATTCGGCAGTTGGTCAAAGCGGAGCTCTCTCCGACCCAACTACAAAATACCAACTACCAACTACCAATTCCGAACCACGAGCGACCAACTACTCGTACCGCAACGCCTCGATCGGGTCCAGCGCGGCGGCCTTGCGGGCCGGGTAGAAACCGAAGAACACGCCGACGGTGGCGCTGAAGGCGACGGCCACGACCATCGCGGTCGTGGAAGGCTCGACGGGCCAGCCCTTGTAGCGGCCGAGCAGCTCGGACCCGGCGATACCGAGGCCGACCCCGAGGATGCCGCCGAGCGAGCTCAGCAGGATGGCCTCGATCAGGAATTGGGTCAGCACGTCCTTGCCGTGCGCGCCGAGGGAGAGGCGGATGCCGATCTCGCGGGTGCGCTCCGTCACGGAGACGAGCATGATGTTCATGATGCCGATGCCGCCGACGAGGAGGGAGACGCCCGCGATCGCGCCGAGCAGGTACGTCATCGTGTCGGTGGCCGCGGTGCGGGCCGCCGCGATCTCATCCTGGGTCATCACCTGGAAGTCGACCGTGCCGTGGCGCTGCGTCAGGAGCTCGTTGATGTCCTGCTGGAGGCGGGGAAGGACGTCCTCGTTCTTCGCTTGCACCCAGATCGTGTTCAGGTTGGTGCGGCGGGAGATGCGCTTCATGTGGCTGGTGTAGGGCATCAGGATCACGTCGTCCTGGTCCTGCGTGCCGTTGTAGCCCTTGACATCCATGACCCCGATGATCTTGAACGGCACGCCGGAGATGCGCATCGTCTGGCCGATCGGGTTGCCCTCGGGAAAGAGGTTGTCGACGATCGTCTTGCCGACGACCGCGACCTTGGCGATCGACTGGACGTCCGCCTCGGAGAAGAAGACGCCTTCCTTGACGCGCCACTGGCGCAGGTCGGCGTAGTCGGGACCGACGCCCTTCATCGTGCTGGCGGACCAGTTGAGGCCGTTGGCCAGGATCTGGCCGCGGCCACCGGAGACCTCGGCGCTGACGTTGATCGCGCCGCCGCCGCCGTTCTTGAGGTCCTTCTCGATCGCCTCGGCATCGGCCGGGACGAGCGTAAAGCCGCCGCCGGTGCCGCTGCGGACACCGCCGGTGGTGATCGCCCCGGGCTGGACCTGGAGCAGGTTGTCGCCGAGGCTCGCGATCGAGTCCTTGACGATCTGCTTGGCACCGTTGCCGATGCTGACCATCGCGATGACGGCGCCGACACCGATGATGATGCCGAGCGCGGTCAGGATGGACCGCATCGTGTTCCGGCGCAGCGCCCGAAGCGCCATTTTCACCGTGGTGAAGAATCTGAAGAAGCTCATGGAGAATTCAGGGTGCGATCAGCGCGCCGGCGAGCCGGCCGCGAGCAGCTTGGCCGCGGTCTCGGCCTCCTGCAGTTTTTGCAGTTCCCGGTCGGAATTGTGGCGGTCCTTGACCAGCTCGTCGCGGACGATGAGTCCGTCGCGCATGATCAGGTTGCGCTTGCAGAAGCTGGCGATGTCGAGCTCGTGCGTGACCATCACGATCGTGATGCCCTGGTCGTTGAGCTTCTGGAACACGCCCATGACCTCGATGGAGGTCTTGCTGTCGAGATTGCCCGTCGGCTCGTCCGCCAGGAGGACCTGCGGGTCGTTGACCAGGGCGCGGGCGATCGCCACGCGCTGCTGCTGGCCGCCGGAGAGCTGGTTCGGCATGTGATCGAACCGCTTGGAGAGGCCGACGATGTCGAGGCAGTGCATCGCCTTGTCGCGCATCACCTTCGATGACAGCTTCTTCTGGCTGTAGAGCATCGGCAGTTCGACGTTCTCCAGCGCGGTCGTGCGCGAGAGGAGGTTGAACCCCTGGAAGACAAACCCGAGCTTCTGGTTCCGGATGTCGGCCAGCTCGTTCTTGTCCAGCTTCGAGGTGTCGATGCCGTCCAGGAAATACTGGCCCCGGGTGGGCCGGTCGAGCGCCCCCAGCGTGTTCATCATCGTGGACTTGCCGGAGCCGCTCGCGCCCATGAGCGCGAGCATCTCGCCCTTGTAGATATCGAGGGAAACACCGCGCACGGCGTGCACGGGGATCTCTCCGGAATCGTAGATCTTATGCAGATCGACGATCTTGACGACGGGTTGGTCCATGGAGGAAGGATCGGCTGACCTTAGAAGCCGCCGCGGCCACCGCCACCGCCACCGCCGCCGCCCGGGCCGCCGCCGCCGCGCTGACCCTGTTGCTGGCCGCCGAAGGGGCTCTGGCCCTGCTGCTGCGGTGTCAGCTTAACCTGGGACGCGGCACCGGGCATGGTGATGTAAGAGATGAGGGAGTCGCCTGCCTGGAGCATGTTGTCGGAGTTGAGCACCTCGGTGTACTGGCCGTCGGAGATACCAAGCGTGACGGAAAGCTCCTCCGGGTGCTTCTTCCCATTCGCATCCGTGACGAGACGGTAGATCTTGCGCGGAGCGGCGCTGACATTCATGCCGCCGCCGGCATTGACGTTCGGAGCTCCGCGCGCGCCGCCACGGCCGCCGCCGCCGCCGCCGCGACCGCCCTGGCCGCCTTGGCGACCACCGGCCCCGCCGGGACCACCGGGACCACCGGCAAACCGGCCGCCGCGGGCCGCCGTGTCGATGAACGAGAGGTCGGTCAGGCCCTTGCCTTGGGCGAGCTGGCGCGCCTTGGCGACCTGGTCAGGAGTGATGGCGCCGCCGCCGGTCATCCCGGAATCGGTCAGGATCTGCTGCTCGAGAGCGGACTTCTCCTCGGGCGTGAGCGCCTTCGGGGCGTCCGCCGCGGGGGCCGCCGAGGAGGCGCCGGCCTTCGTCACCTGGCTGGCGATCTCGTCCGGGATGCGGACGCGCAGCGTGCTGTTCGGGACGACCAGCGTGTTGCTGTCGCGCGAGGCGATGATGATCGAGACGTTCGCCGTCATGCCCGGCCGCAGCTTGCGCGCCGTGTTGTCGACGTCGATGATCGCGGAGTAGGTCACGACGCCGCTGTTGTTCTTGGCGGAATTGCGGACCTGCTTGACGGAGGCGGAGAATTGCTGGCCGGGATAGGCGTCCACCGTGAAGGTGACCGGCTGGCCCTCGACGACGCTGCCGATGTCGGCCTCGGAGACGCCGGCGTCGATCTGGAGGATGTCCAGGCTCGAGACGAGCGTGAGGAGATTGGGGGCGCTGTTCGTCGCATTGACGGTCCGGCCCGGGTCGGTCGCGCGGTTGAGCACGATCGCGTCGGTCGGGGCGAGGACGATGGTCCGGGAGAGATTGGTCTCGGCGTCCGTCAGCGCGGCCTTGCGGCTGATCATGGTGGACTCGGCCTGCGTCAGCTTGGCCTTCTGGGCGATGTAGTTGACCTCGGTCTCGAGCCCCTCCTTGAACAGCTTCTCGCTGCGGTCCGTATCCGACTTCGTGATCGCATAGGACGCCTCGGTGCTCTTCATGTCCGCCTTGGCCTGCTCGAGCTTCTGCTGGTAGGTCGAGGGGTCGATGATGACGAGGACGTCGCCCTTTTTGACCTGGTCGTTGAAGTCGACTTTGACATCCATGATCAAGCCCGACACCTGGGCGCCGAGATCGACGGTGCGGAGCGTCTGGAGATTGCCGCTGGCCGTGATTGACTGGATGACCTGCCGGCGCTCCGCCTTGACGGTGGAGTACTCGGGCTCCTTGACGGACCGCTTCGCGTAGAAGTAGTAGCCGCCGTAGCCGATGCCGCCGAGGACGAGCAGCGTGATCAGGATGCCGCCGAAGTTACTGGATTTGGCCATAACGTAGATTGTCGAGGTGTGACGATTAGGTGCCGGCGACGCTTACGCAGCCGACAACCCGCAAGACGAGTCGGGAATTGAAAGGTGACAGAAAAGTTTACCCCCGGGCGGGGCTCATTTGGAGTACGCGGCGCGCAGGGCTCGGGCCACGGGGTCGGGGACAAAATGGGATACGTCCCCGCCATATTTGGCGACTTGTTTTACAAGGCTAGAGCTCGTGTAGCTGAACTGCTCGTTGGGCATCACGAAGATCGTCTCAATGGCGGGTTGTAAGTGCCGGTTCATCAAGGCCATGTTGAACTCGAACTCAAAGTCGGAAAGGGCGCGCAGCCCGCGGATAATGGCGTCCGCCCTGGCCTTGACCGCGAAATCCACCAGGAGCCCGTCGAAGTGGGTGACTTTGACGTTGGGGAATCGCTTCACCGCGCCCTGCACCATGCCGACGCGCTGCTTGATGGAGAAAAGCGGCCCCTTGCCCGCGTTGGGGGCGATGGCGACGGTTACGCGATCGAACAGCTTCGCCGCCCGGGCCAGGACGTCGAGGTGCCCGTAAGTGATGGGGTCGAAGGTGCCGGGGTAGATGCAGTGCCGCATGGGAAATCCGAAGCCTGAAACCCGAATGACGAAGGAGCCAGCAGTTTTCGGCTTCTATCCGGCAAATTCAGCCCACAGCGTCAGGCCTTCGTCATTCGGCCTTCGGGCTTCGAGTTTGCCAATGAACCTCCCCAACCAGATCACGCTCTCGCGCATCCCGCTGATGTTCGCGATCGTGTGGCTGATGAACCAGAAGTGGCTCGGCGCGGCGTCGCTCGCCTTCTGGCTGTTCATCGCCGGGGCGGTGAGCGACTGGCTCGACGGCTATCTCGCGCGCAAGCGCGGGCTCGTCTCGATCTTCGGCAAGCTCATGGATGCGCTGACGGACAAGATCATGGTCCTCGGGATCATGGTCGCCATGGCGGCATACCCGGACTTCGACCCGTTCCCGCTCGCGTTCGTGATCATCACGCTCTGCCGCGAATTCCTCGTCTCCGGCATGCGGATGGTGGCGGCCTCGAAGGGCGTGGTGGTGGCCGCCGACCGCGGCGGGAAAACCAAGACGGTGACCCAGCTTATCGCCATCGGCTTCCTCCTCGCCGCGCCGATGGTCGGCCGCGACTGGGCGTATTTCATGCGCTGGGACCTGAGCCGGTTCACCGGTACCCTCCATACGATCGGCCTCATCGGGTTCATCCTCGGCACATTCCTTGCGGTGTGGTCCGGCGGAAACTACGTCTACCGGTATAAGGGAGTGGTTTTCGCCGACGCCGACACATGAGCCCGCGCGCACCCGCGTGGCCGCGGCTGCTCCCGACGAAGCTCGTCGTTGGGCTCGCGCGGCTTGGCCCGCTCGGCCGCCGCCTTCCGGCGCCGGGTACGTGGGGCTCGCTGGCCGGGCTTCTATACTACCTGGTGTTCTTCGCCCCGCTCCGCGGGTTCCTCGGGCCGGTCGTGCTCGGGCTCGCCGGGCTCTACGTGGCCGTCGCCCTCTGCGGCGAGGCGGAAGTGCGCCTCGGCCGGCGGGACCCGGGGGAGATCATCCTCGATGAGTTCACCGCGATGCCCCTCTGCTTCATCGGCTGGCCTTACCTCGTACGTGCCGCGCCCGCCTGGGTTGTCCTGCTCGGCGGCTTTGCCCTCTTCCGCCTCTTCGACATCTGGAAGCCCCTCGGCATCCGCCGCCTCCAGTCCCTCCCCGGCGGCTGGGGCGTCGTGGCGGATGATGTGGCCGCGGCGCTGGCTAGCTGCGCGACGATGCAGCTGTTGGCGGCATTTCTGCTGTAGTTGGTAGTTGGTAGTTGGTAGTTGGTATTTGGTATTTGGTATTTGGTAGTTGGTCCGGAGATTCGCCCCGAACTACCAACTACAAAATACCAACTACCAACTACCAACTACGGCATCGGCATCAAATTCTCGAGCGGCACCCGCACCAGCAGTCCCTGCTGCAGCACATCCATCGCCACGACGATGCCCTTCGGATTGGTCGGGTCGTCGACGAAGCCCTCGACGCCGTGGAGCGGGCCGCCGGTGATCTTGACCCGTCGCCCGCGGGTGAGCAGCGGATGCACGGCGAGCTCGAGCCCGGAGGCGACGATGGTCCGGACATGCTCCAGCTGCCGCAGGAAGAGGGCCTCGTTGTCGACCGCGATCGCGCGGGCAAGCAGGTCCTGCTGGTAGATCCGGTTGCGCTTCTCCATCGGCACGAGCGCAAAGACATACCCGGGAAAGAGCGGCTTCGTGAAGCGCTTCGTCTGCGCACGGTACCGGCGCACGCTCTGCACTAGCGGCAGGTAGTGCTCGAGTTTTTCCGCCGCCATCAGCGCCGCGAACTTCTTCTCGCAGCGCGGACGCGTGTGGCAGACCAGCCAGTCGCTCATTTGGTTGGTTGAAAGTTGAGGGTTGAAAGTTGAAAGCAAGACGGTCGCGGCCGATCCGACTTTCAACTTTCAACCTTCAACATTCAACTACCCGCTTTCAGCAGAAAGCGAACTGCGGCATGATAGCCCTCGAACCCTAGCCCGGTGATCACCGCCACGCAGGCGGGGGCGGTCAGCGATTGGTGCCGGAATTCCTCGCGCTTGTATATATTGGAGATGTGCACCTCGACGACCCGCAGATGGGCGCCCAGGAGGGCGTCGCGCAGCGCCACGCTCGTGTGGGTGAACGCCCCGCCATTGAGCACCAGCCCGTCGAATTTCGCGTCCGCCAGCGCCGCCACCTTGTCGATCAGCGCGCCCTCATGGTTGGACTGGAAAAACTCCAGCTGTTCTTTGCCGAATTCCGCGCGGAGCGCCTTCTCGAGGTCCGCCAGCGTCCCGCTCCCATAAATCTCCGTCTCCCGCTTCCCCAGCCGGTCGAGATTGGGCCCATTGATGATCGCGATCTTCTTGTTCATTTTCGGTTTTCGATTGCCGATTTTCGATTGTGTCGCCGGAGAGTCCAAAATCGAGAATCGAAAATCGAAAATTTAAAGTGGGTTGTCGGTCGCGATAAACTCCCAGGGCAGCTTGAATTTGCGGGCCAGGTCGGCGGCGAGGGCCTGGACGCCGTGGACTTCCGTGGCGTAGTGGCCGCAGAGGTAGAGATTCAGCCGGTGCTCCTGCGCATGGTTGAACCATTCCTCCCGCAGTTCGCCCGTGACGAGTGTGTCGACCCCGGCCGCGGCCAGCTCGGGCACCGCGCTGTTGCCGCTGCCGCTGCAGAAGGCGATGGCCTTTGGCCGCTCCGAGCCGTGTTCGATCGCGACCGTCCGGGGGTACGCCGCAGCCAGCTTCCGCCGCAGCGCCGCGCGGGAGACGCCGCTCCGCGCGATCCAGCCGATCGACTCGCCATCGCGCACGAGGAAGGGCTGCGAGCGCCGGAAACCGAGCTGCCGGATGATCAGGGCGTTGTTGCCGAGCTCGGGATGGCCGTCGAGGGGGAGATGGTTCGAGTAGAGCGCGCAGTTTCCCGCGACCAGCGTCCGCACCCGCTCATACTGCGGCCCGACGAGGGGCTTGGGCATGTCCCAGTACATCCCGTGGTGCACGATCAGGAAGTCGACGCCCGCCGCGACCGCCTGCTGGAACGGCCTCACCCCTGCGTCCACCGCCGCCCCGATCTTCGTCACGCGCCCGTCGTTTGCCACCTGCAGCCCATTGAACGCCCCGGGCGCATCCTTGTAAGCCGCGCGCCGCGTGCGCTGGTCGCAGTAGCTGACGAGGTCGGTTAGTCGGGCCATTGGTAGTTGGTATTTGGTAGTTGGTAGTTGGTAGTTGGTAGTTGGAAGTTGGTATTTGGTATTTGGTGCCCAACTACCAACTACAAACTACCAACTACAAAATACAAACTACCAACTACCACCTACCAACTTCAGATCCCGAGTCGACAGCTATGCGCGCTGAACCCCGCGCCAAAGCTGACTAGCCACAAGTCCGCGGCGGAGCCAGCCGAAGGCTCGGCGAAGGCTGGCGCTTTCAGCGCCTCCTCCAGCGCGAACAGCACCGAGGGGCTGCTCATGTTGCCATTCGCCGCGAGGACGCGGGCGCTGGCGTCGAGCGGGTGGGGCACGACCGCGCCCACGGCCTCCAGGACATCGCGGCCGCCGGGGTGCGCCACGACCCCGCTCACGGGGCGTTCGCCGCGGCGGCTCCACAGTTCCTTGACGGCACTGGCCGCCAGTTCGGGCACCGAGCGGTCGAGCAGGTTGCGGAGCTTCCCGTTCCGCGTCTCAAACCGGAGTTTGTCGCGCAACTGTGGCAGATGGAGGCTCTGGAAATCCGAAAACCGCAGTGCCGGCGAGCTGTAGCCGGGGTCGCCTGCCCTGAGCTTGTCGAACGGGCTGACCCCGGGCTTTTCGGCCCGCAGGATCGCCGCCGCCGCGCCGTCGCTGAACAGGCAGGCGCTGATCAGCACGCCGGGATCGTCGTCGAGATAGAACGCGGCCGAGCAGATCTCGACCGCGACGACCGCGACTTTCGCCTGCGGATTGGCGGCCAGCACGTGGGAGGCGGCGCGCAGCGTCGGGATCGCCGCGCCGCAGCCGAGCCCGACCAGGTCGTGCAGGATCGCGTTGTCCCGCAGCCCGAGCTGTTCCGCGACGTAGCTGGAGATGCCGGGGCAAAGGTAGCCCGTGCAGGTGCAGATCAGCAGTGCATCGAGGTCCGCCGGTTTCAAACCGGCCCGGCCGAGCGCGCTCGTCAGGGCGGTGCCCGCGAGCTTCGGCGCCTCGGCCCGGAAGGCGGCGTTGAGCTCGTCGATCGAGAGATTAAAGACCTCCTGGATGTTCGGCACGGCGAAGTGCCGCTCGGAGATCCCATGGTCGCTCTTCAGGATGGTATTGAGGATCAGCTGCGACCGCTTCTTCAGGCGCGTGCGCACCTCCGACTGTTCGATGATTTTCCAGCAATCGAGCTGCGAATAAGCCGCTGGCGGCACCGCGGTGGCGAGCGAGTGGAGGTACATCAGCAGCCGTGAAATTGCACAATCCCCGTCCCAAAGCCACCAAACGAACTACTTTGCGATCTTCTGTGGGAGCCCGCTTCTTAGTGTAGTAGCGCGTAAAGCGGACGGAACGGGATGAGGTGGTGTTTCCCGGCGGCGGCCAGGATCTTCCTACGGCTTGGCCGCAGCAGCCAGGAGTGCAGCGCTCCCGCGGAGGCCAGGCGCAGCCGAAATCTCCGGGCGAGTCGGCGGCGCACTTCCTCGACCGTGGCGGGCCAGGTTGCCTCGCCCTGCGCGTACTCCACGAGCGGACCGAGCGCGGCGGCGGCACTCTGGAATGCCATCGCCATCCCGTTGCCGGTGAAAGGGGGAATCATGGCGGCGGCGTCCCCGATCTGGATCCCCGGAGCGGGCTTGAGGCGTCCGTCAAAGCGCAGGCCGGCGACCGCGCAGGCCGACGCCGGGTCGAGCTCGGCGGCGGCCAGCCGCGCGGCCAGTTCCGTCATGCCGGCGGCCGCTATGAATTGCAGGAGTCCGTCCCTCGACGGGCGATCTCGCGCGACCGGCGCGTTTACCCCGATCCGGTCGGGACTCCTGCGGCGGCTGTCAAACAATCCGCACACGTTCACCGATCCGTCCTCGACCGGCGACAGGCCCACGTAGGCGCCCTTGCCGAGGTGCAATTCGAGGTCTCGCTCGAGCACGAGTCCCTGGAAGTGGGCTTTCAAGCCGATCCACGGCGACTTGCCGCGAATCCGGCCCGTCGCGTTGACGCGCCCGGGCCGGTCGGCGGTGTCCGCGATCCGCGTCCGCACATGCAGCCGGCCGCCCGCATCGACCAGCGCGGTCGCGAGCCGGTGGTCGAGCCGATGGCGGCTGATTCCCAGGGCGGGGGCGGGCAGCCGCTGAAAAATCACGCTGCCGCCACCGGTGTGCCAGGCGACCTCGTGGTGCGAAAGGGCCCCTTTGAGGAACGGCGCCAGCCCGAGCTCGCGGATCGTGGCGGAATCGAGCCCCGCGATGAATTCCCCGCAAACCCGGTGGCGGGGATACTCGCCCGCCTCCTGGAGATCCACCTCCACGCCCGCCCGCCGCAGGGCCAAGCCAAGGGAGAGTCCGGCGAGTCCACCCCCGATGATCTCGATATTTTTCATGCCCTCCATGCCACCATCCTATACGCGCCCAAGGCGGTCATGGAGCAGTTCCAGCTCCACTGCGGCCGGGCCAGGCCCAGGGCGAGCGGCAGTTCGTCCCCGACAAACCCGGCGGCGATGCTCACGCGGGCGTCGTGGCGGCTGACGTGGTTGGCCCCGAGCAGCGCCGCCCCGGCGGCGAAGAGCGTCTGGGACAGCCGTCGCCGAACCGGCTCGCAGGCGATGATCACCCGGGCCGCCGGCGTGATGAGCCGACCGAGCGCCGCCAGCTCCTTCTCCGTGAACTGGTGGAAGATCAGGTTTCCCAGCACGAGGTCATAGGCGGAATAGCCGGCAAACTCCCGCAGGTCCACGCGGTGCCACGAGCTGCCGGCCGGCCAGTCCGCCGGCCTTGGCCAGAGGTCGAGCGCATCCGTCGGCACCCCAGCCGCGTTGAGCGCGCGGCCGAGCTCCCCCGTGCCGGCGCCGATCTCGAGAGCGCGCTCCCCGGGGCGGATCAGCCGGCCGGCGGTCCGCACCATCCAGCGGTGATTGCCCATCAGCCGGTTCGTGAGGCGCAAGTCCCTGCGGTTGTGGAGGGCATCCGGGTGGTCCGGGGCGAGCGAATCCAGGAGCTCGGCCTCAAGGGTGCGGCGCATGCGAGAGGAAGGTTGCCGCTAGGCGCCGAAGTGTCCAGATTGCCGCCGCATTAATGAATCTGCCTGAAACTGCTCTCCCGGTTGCGCGTCCGTTTGTCGAAGACCCTGGGCGTGGTCGAAGGGCGGACTGCCATTCTGTTTCTTCTCCCGTCGATCTCATAGCCCAGGCGGCGGAGGCATTCCCGCATCGCCCCTCGTGGGACGAGTACTTCATGGCCACGGCGGTGCTGATTTCCTCCCGCTCGAACTGCGAGCGCCTCCATGTCGGCTGCGTGATCGTCACGGGAGGCGAGCGGAAGAACCGGATCGTCGCGGCCGGCTACAACGGCTACCTCCCCGGGGCCGCGCACGTCTCGCACGTGCGCGACGGCCATGAACAGTCGACCGTGCATGCCGAGCAGAACGCGATTGCCGACGCCGCCCGGCGCGGCAGCAGCGTCGAGGGCTGCATCGCCTACGTCACGCACTACCCCTGCGTCAACTGCACCAAGATCCTCGCCGCCGCCGGCATCGCCGAGGTCCGGTACCGGCTCGACTACGCCAACGACCCCCTGGTGGCCTCGCTCGCCAGCGATGCCGGGGTGAAAATCCTGCACCTGGACTAAATGCCGTAGGGCGTCCGCTTGCGGACGCCGATCCCGACGCCGCGAATGCGCGAACGCCTCAAAGCCGAAAGGCCCCAGTCCCTGACCGGGTCGCTCCTCCTCGCACACCCCGCGCTGCGCGACCGGAATTTCCGGCGGACCGTGCTGCTCATGTCCGCCCACGATTCCGATGGCGCGATGGGCGTGATCCTGAACCGCCCCGCGGGCCGGAGCCTCGGCGACCTCAATGGGGAATTCTCGCTCGGCCCGCTGGCGTCGATCCCCGTCTTCCGCGGCGGTCCCGTCCAGACCGAGCAGGTGCTCCTCGCGGCCTGGGAAACCCAGGACCAGGGTTTCAAGCTCCACTTCGGCATCGAGCCCGAGAAGGCCGCTCAGCTCGCCGTCGAGGAGGGCGTGCATATGCGCGCCTTCCTCGGCTATTCCGGCTGGACCGGCGGCCAGCTCGAAAACGAGCTCAAGCAGAACACCTGGGTGGTCTGCTCCGTCCCCGGCGACCTGATGCAGCAGCCCCAGGACGAATCCCTCTGGCGCACCGTCCTCGGCAGCGTGAGCGCCGAATGGAAGCTCCTATCCGGCGAGCCGGACGATCCGAACCTTAACTGATTGGCGATTGCCGATTGGCGATTGTGATCCAAAAATTTCCGCCAATCCAATCGCCAATCGCGAATCTACAATTTCCTGAGCGTAACGTCTCCGCTCAGCGTCGTGATCGCGATGTCCGTGCCGCCGCCGTTGAGCGTCCCGGATATGGCGTGGCCGCCGGTGAACGACGGACCGGTATTGAGCGGGATGACCCTTGAGCCGTTAGCTCCGCCCGGCCCGCCCGGGTCGCCGTTCCTGCCGGCGAGCTTGCCGTTGACCTTTGCGCGCTGATCGGCCGCGGCCCGGTCCTGGGCGGCGAGGCGCTCCGCTGCGAGCGGTGCCTTCGGCTGGATCCCGACGGCCTGCCGCTCCGTCATCGTCTCGGTGCGGATCGCCAGCTCGGCCTCCGAGAAGTCGGTGAGGATCTGCCCGTTCTGGGAGCGCAGCTTGACCAAGGCCTTTGCCGTCGCCGGGATGCGGACCACGACCGCGCCCATCATCGATGAAAACGCCAGCGGCTTCCGGCTGGCGACTTCCGAGAACGAGGCCTCGATCCCGCCGCGATTTGTCTGGATATCTGCGCCGCCCCGCAGCCGCTCGAGCTGCACTTTGCCCATGGCCGCGCGGACTTCGACGTCGCCGGCAATGTCGGAGATGCTCACATCGCCGTCGAAGTCGCTCATGATGACGACCGAGCTCGCCCGCGGGACGGTGATGTCGATGGAACCCGCGGACTCGTTGACCCCGCGCTTGGTGCCGGCATCGAGCTGCACGACGTTGTTGTTCTCGTAGAGCGTGAAACCAATCGGAGGCGTCAGGACCCGCAGGCCCTCCTGCGCCGGGGCCGGCGAGACGCTGGCCGTCTTGGTGGACGTGGCCCGGACCTCGTTTCCGTCCACGCCGCGCACGTTGATCTGGTTCCGCCCCGCCTTGATCCGGACGATGCCGGGGCGGTTCGGGTTGGTGAAGGTGGCCGAAAGCACGGTCTCCGCCCCGGACACGGGCGCCAGGCTGGCGAGGCCGAGCAGGGCGAGCTTGAGGAAAAGTTCAGCTTTCATAGTTGGGCGAGGGCGAAATTGGCCGCATCGCGCACCGACTCGTCGACGGTTTCGTTGCGCGCGAGCTTGGCGAGGGTGGGGGCGGCCTCGGGGCCGCCGGCGGCGCTGATGAACTCGATCATGGCGATCTGGACGATGGGGGACGGATCGCGCCCGACGCTGGCGAGCACGGTCGCGCGGACGTTCGGGTTGGCGGTGCGCGGGTCGAGTGCACCGAGGACGGTTAGCCGCACGTTGGCGCTGGGATCGGACGCCAGGGCCTCGAGCGCCCGGCGCACCGAGGCCGCATCGGTGATCTGCAGCACTTGCTCGACGCGAACCGGGCCCGCCGGCTGGTCGAAGTCGACGAACTCCGCCTCAATCCCCGCCGGGGCCGGCGTCACCGACGCCACGTCGCGCGTCACCGCCGGCGCCGGCTGGTTGCCCGCCTGCCCGACCCGAACGCCGGCGACAAACGCCAGCGCCAGCAGGCACGCGCCGGCCGCAAACCCAAGCCACGCGATCCGCCGTGGATGTAGGGCCGCCGCTTGCGGCGTGCCGCGGCGCGGCGCAAGCGCCGGCCCTGCGTGGACGCCGGCCGTACGCTCCGCGGCGATCGCCGCATCCAGCGCCTCCAGCGCCCCCGCGCCGGGCGCCTCGGATGCATCGGCCTGCAAGGCAGAAAACACCTGCTGGAGCTGTTCGAGCTCCACGCGCACGGCCGGGTTCGCGGCGAGAAACGCCGCCAGGGCGGCGGCATCGGCCGGCGCGAGCGGCTCCTTCAGGGATTCGACAAACAGTTCGCGGGCGCGCGTTTCATTCATGGCAGTGAAGTCTTTTGCAGCTCAAAGTAGATTGCCCGGAGCTCGACCAGGGCGCGGTGGGCCCGGACCTTGGCGGCGCCCACGGAGCAATCGAGGACGTCGGCAATCTCGGCGTAGGAAAGCTCCTTGATCCGGCTCAGGAGCAGGATTTCCCGGTCCTCCGGCTCCAGCCGGTCCAGGGCGGCGTGGAGGATCTCGCGGTCGTCGCTCGCGAGCGCGCGGTCGGCGGCGTGGGGCAGGGTGTCGGGCATTTCCGGCTCCTCGCCCGAGGGCGGGGTCGGGGGCGGCGGCATCTTGCGGCAGTGGTCCGCGGCCGAGTGCCGGGCGAGCCGGTACATCCAGGGCGCGAACCTCCCGTCGTTCCGGTAGGTGTGCCGGTAGCGGAGCATCCGCAGGAAAACCGTCTGCAGCACATCCTCCGCCGCCGCCTCGCGCCCGACATAGCGCCGCAGGAATCCAAAGAGTGCCCCGCTGTGCCGCTCAAACAGCGTCCCCATCGACTCAAGCTTCCCGTCCCGGACTTCAAGCATCAGCTCGTGATCAGACCGGTCCGCCGGGACCGATAGCCCCGGGCTTGGTCGAGCGGGAGCCTCCCGCGCGGCACTACGCGCAGAATGGTTCACCGGGAGACAGAATTCGTTCGTCGCCATCGTTCGCTCAGAGCTTTGGACACCCTAATGTGCATACTGCCACCGGATGGGGAACGTTACAATCCGGTAGGGCCTCCGCATGCGGACGCCGGTCCCGCCGCAAACGGCGGCCCTACACGCATCCGCGGTCAAAAAAAGGCATCGCGTTCCCTTTGGAAGTCGTTGATCCTGCGGATCCCCTATCTCGTTTTGACCTCCGAAACGCCCGCTTTTGCGATCGTCGAAGGTGCGCTATGCGTGCTTAACCGCCGCGGCGTGCGCACGACGCAGCATGCCCCCCTGGCGACGGCGGTTGTCGAGTTCCGCCGCGGCCGGTTCCGCTGGTACGTCCGCGAGCACCCCTACGGCCTCCTCCCCGGCATCCCCAATCTCTACTGTCTCGACGCCGCCCTCCGCCTCCAATGGATGGCCGAGTGGCCGGTCGGGGAGGAGCCCTGCGCCGGGATCCTCGCCGAGGAAGCTGGCGCCCTCGTCACGGTCTCCTCCTCAGGAAATTTCGTGCGCCTGGACGCCGCCACCGGCGCCCTTTTAAGCGTCACCGCCCCCATGGCTCAGGCTGGATAATGTAGGGCCGGCGCCGTTTCGGCCACGCTCAAGGCCCCGAGCGCTGTCGAGGGGCTTGCGCCGCGCTATTCCGCCGATGCCAGTTGCCGGGCGGTCGTGATCCCCTCGGTAAGACGCTTTCTTTTCCCCGACAGCGCGCGGAAATCGCACTCCACCTGGATGCCGTGCCAAAATCCATCGCCTTGGCCGAAGAACTTCCCGAACCGGATGGACATAGCCGGAGTTACCGCCCGCTTCCCGAGAACAATCTCGTTGATCGCTCGCGGCGGCACCCCAATTGCGCGCGCCATGGCGTTTTGGGAAATGCCCATGGGCTTGAGATATTCCTCAAGCAAGATCTCCCCGGGCGTGATCGGCTTCATTGCTATAACGTATTACGTCATAGCTGCTGGTCAATGGTAGTCAACGATTGTGACATCCTCAGGCCCCTGTGCGGTCCATCGGAACACGAGCCGCCACTGGTCGTTCACTCGGATCGAATGCCACCCTGCCATTGAGCCACGGAGGGCCTCAAGGCGGTTCCCTGGCGGTACAGCCAAGTCTGATAGGCGCTCTGCCTGGTTCATTTGGATCAGCTTCCTCAACGCCACGCGGGCGATGCTGGCAAACCGTGTGCTTTTCCCGGCATGGAAGAGCTCGTCGGTGTCGGGATCTAGGAATGATACGATCATTTCCCTATGCGGTGGCGGTCAACCGCGGGTCCTGGCCGTATCCGAATTCTTTCACGGCAATTCAATCAGTCGCGCCAGAAATCCGTACGAGCAAAAACGAGCGTGGATACTCCGCGAAAGTTCTGCGCCAGCACCTCAGGTCTCGACTCGCTACAACCTAATTGTAAGTCCCTATTCTAGAGTGAAAAGGCAGTTTTCTGTCGCGAGTCGAGACCTGAGGTCTTGATCGAACACTCTCCGCCTCCAGTGGATGGCCGAGTGGCCGGTCGGGGAGGAGCCCTGCGCCGGGATCCTTTCCGAGGAAGCCGGCGCCCTCGTCACGGTCTCCTCCTCGCGGAATTTCGTGCGCCTGGACGCAGCCACCGGCGCCCTTTTAAGCGTCACCGCCCCCATGGCTCAGGCTGGATAATGTAGGGCCGGCGCCGTCGCAATAGGTGCATTCCGGCCTGTTTGCGATTCGAGAGAGCGGTTCCCAACCCGCGCATTTTTCAGGGATTCCCCTATATACGGTCGGGAACCGATACCCTATTCTCCGTGTACGGAACCGTGTGTCTTACCAGTCCAATTATCCGATGAGCCAGGCGACGTCAGCAGCGGAGTTCCGCGATGCGGCGAAAGCTGTCTCAGTCGCGTTGGGAATCGTCCGGCGGACGAAGAACCTGACGGAGGCCGATATGCGGGTGGTCGATGAGCTGGAGAAAAGCTACCTTTCCTTGATCCGCCACGCGATGCTGCTGGAAACAGCGGGGAATCCCCCGCTTCAACAGAAGTTGCGGGACGAATCGATTTCTGCGGAGCCTTTCGCACGCACTTCCGCGGCATAGTATCGAGCCCAAATACCGCGTGAGGCGGCAAATAGGTCGGGCAGGCTCGCTATTGGGTTGATTGGGTAATACCCTGTGGAATCAAGACAGCTGTTATCCCCCGTTTGGTTGGAGCATAGGGAGGTGGAAGACCTATGGCCAAATCCAACAATCGCGGGGCGGAACGGCTGGCGCGTCACCTGATCCGGCACGAGGCGGGTGAAGGGACCCCCGAGGGACTGCCTCCCGCGAGCCGCGTATGCGAGAGGCTCCGCGTTCCGCTCGGGAGCCTGATGGGGACGACCGGGTATTCCGCGTTGCTGGCCAGGGCACAGGTGCTCGCCCGCGCCCGGAAGCCGGTGTCGGAGGCCGAGGCCGACGTCGAGATCGTCGCGCAGCTGCTGGGCCTCCTGATCACCTTTATCGGCCGTGCCCTGACGCTCCGCCTGCTCCAGGACACCTGGCCGGAGATGAAAGACTTAGCATTGGAGGATTGAAAACACCATGAAGAAGACTCCCGTTCAAAAACCCCGGCCACGGAGCAAGGCCGGCGCGGTAACCATCCGCCAGCTGCCGACGGGGGTCCGCGGGCTGGACGACATCATGGGCGGAGGCCTGCCCGAATTCTCCTTCAACATCATCGCCGGGGCGCCCGGCTGCGGGAAGACGACGCTCGCCCACCAGATTACCTTCGCGAATGCCACGCCCCAGAAACCCGCGCTCTATTTCACGATCCTCGGCGAACCCGCGCTCAAGATGCTCCGCTACCAGCAGCAGTACGAATTCTTCGACACGGGCATGCTCAACAGCGCCATCCGCTTCATCAACCTCAGCGAACTCGTGGGGAAGGCCGACCTCGGCGAAGTGCTCGCCGCCATCACGCGGGAAGTGCAGGCGTCCGGCCCGAGCATCGTCGTCGTGGACTCCTTCCGCACCGTCGGCCAGGTCGCGGCGGCCGGGGGTCGCAACGGGGGCGTCGACCTCCAGATGTTCGTCCAGCGCCTGGCCGTGCTCCTGTCGAGCTGGGAGGCGACCACCTTCCTCGTCGGGGAATACTCCGACGACGAGGTGCGCAGCAACCCCGTGTTCACGGTGGCGGACGGGCTGTTCGTCCTCACGCAGAACGTGGAAAGGAATTCAGTGGTGCGAAAGCTCCAGATCATGAAACTGCGCGGGCAGGAATCGGTGCCCGGCCTGCACACGATCCGGATCGGGAAGGCGGGCCTGCAGGCGTTTTCGCGCACGCTCGGGATGGCGCCCCGGAACCTGAACCCGCCGCGGAGCCGCCGGCTTTCCGTCGGGATTGCGGAGCTGGACAAGATGCTGGGAGGCGGGGTGATTGAGGGCGACAGCGTGCTCGTGGCCGGTCCCTCCGGCACGGGCAAGTCCGCCCTCGCGACCCAGTTCCTCGCCGAGGGCATCCGCCGCGGCGAGGCGGGCATCGCGGCGATCTTCGAGGAGCGGCCGATGGGGTATGCCAGCCGGGCGGCGTCCTTCGGGCTCGACCTCACCACGCCCCAGAAGCGGGGCAAGCTCGAGCTGCTTTACCTGCGCCCCCTCGACCTCTCGGTCGACGAGACGATGCAGGAAATCCTGGACGCCGTGGAGAGGCTCAACGCAAAGCGGCTGGTGATCGATTCGCTGGCCGGGTTCGAGATGGCGCTTGCTCCCGGTTTCCGGGCCGACTTTCGCGAGTCGCTTTACCGGATGATCGCCGCGCTGACCGGCTCGGGGGTGACCGTGCTCACCACGGTGGAGATTGAGGATACATTCACCGCGCTGGAACTCAGCCATTACACGATATCGTTCCTGACCGACGACATCATCCGGATGCGCTATGTCGAAATCGACGGGCAGCTGCGCAAGATTATCATGGTCGTGAAGATGCGGGGGGGGGATCACAGCAAGGACATCCGCGAATACGTCATCGGCGGCAAGGGCCTGACCATCCTCGGCCCGCGCCAGACAGAATATACGCAGCTGACCACCGGCCTCCCCAAGCGCGCCGGCCGGTCGCCGCACGAGGCGGCCCCGGAGCCGAAGTCGACGAATTAACACCATGCCCGATCTCGAAAATCCCCCGGTCCCGCTCTCCGCTCCGATCATTGAGCGGGCGCCTCTGCCGATCGTCGAGGTCTGCGGGCCGACCCACACGGTCTCCAGCGTCAGCGCCGCCTTCTGCCGCCTCGTGGGAAAATCGCGGGCGGAGCTCGTGGGCCAGGCCTTCGAGGACATCGTCCCGGGCGGAAAAAGCTGCGTGCCCGTCCTGGACCAAGTCTATCAGACCGGTGAAAGTGTCACCCATTCGGTCAGGGATCCCTCCGAGCGGGCTTACTGGCTCTACGCCATATGGCCGGCGTTGAATGCGGACGAGCGGCCGGTCGGGGCGATTATCCAGCTCACCAAGTCGGCCGGTCCCGGCCAGGATGCCGCGGCGGTGAACGAAGCCCTGCTGCTCGCCGCGTTGCGGCAGCACGAGCAGATCGAGGTGATCGAGGAGTTGAACGTCCAGCTCCAGTCCGAGATCGTCGAGCGCCACCGCGCGGAGTCGGACCTGCGCGCCGCGGTCGACCAGCTCACGGCCGCACAAAAGGAGACCGAGGCCGCCAGCCGGGCCAAGGACGACTTCCTTGCCGCCCTATCGCACGATCTGCGCACGCCCCTCAATCCCGCGCTGATGGCGGCCGGCGAGCTCAAGCAGGACGAGCGGATCCCGCCCGATGCGCGCGAGCTCTGCGAAATGATCGAGCGGAATATTTCCCTCGAGGCCCGGCTGATCGACGACCTCCTCGACCTGACCAAGATCGCGCAAGGCAAGCTCCACTTCCGGCCCGAGCCCTGCGACGCGCACGGCCTGATCGACCTCGCCATCGAGATCGTGCGGGCCGATGCGCAGGCGAAGCTCATCTCGCTCAACCGGGAGCTGGACGCGCCACAACACATGGTAATGGCCGACCCCACCCGTTTCCAGCAGGTGGTCTGGAACCTGTTGCGCAACGCCGTCAAGTTCACCCCGGCCGGCGGAAGGATCACGGTGCGCACCGGCCCGGGCCGCGGAGCCATCGACGGACCATCGCTGAGGATCGAGGTCGCAGATAGCGGAGTCGGCATCATGCCCACCAGCTTGGAGCAGATTTTTCGGCCATTCGACCAGAGCGGCCTTGGGGCTGTCCACCAATTCGGCGGTGTCGGGCTCGGGCTGGCCATTGCCCGCGCCGTTATCGACATGCATGGCGGCCAGATCCGGGCGGAGAGCGAGGGCCCGGGGCAGGGCGCGACCTTCGTGGTGGAAATGCCGGCCTTGCCCGGTCCCCCCGCCATCGCGGCCGAAAGCGCCGCCCTCGCGGCGCGGTCCCCCGTGGTCCCCCGAAGGATCCTCCTGGTGGAGGACCATGAAACCTCCGCCCTCGTCATCTCCGAACTCCTTCGCCGCGATGGACATACCGTCAAAATGGCTCTGACGTCCGCCGCCGCGCTCTCCGCCGCGGGCGCCGGGACCTTCGACCTCGTGATTGCGGACCTGGGCCTGCCCGACGGGTCGGGCGTCGATCTGATGAAAAAGCTGCGGGAAACCTACGGTTTGCCGGGGGTCGCGCTGAGCGGATATGGCGCAGATGAGGACCTGGTCCGCTCGCGGGCGGCCGGGTTCAAGATGCACCTGCTGAAGCCGATTTCGATGGTCGAGCTTAGGGCCGCCCTCGCAAGCCAGGCGCCGCCTCAATCCGAGCATTGACACATTGACCGGCGAGGTCTGTTTTCTCCCCTTTATGAAAGTCGTGTCGTCCATCAAGTCTGCGAAGAAGCGTCACCCGGATTGCCAGGTGGTGCGCCGCAAGGGAAAGATCTACGTGATCAACAAGACCGATCCGCGCTACAAGGCGCGGCAGGGCTGAGACTTATACCCGTGAAACCCGAAGGCCATCCCTCTCTGAACAACGTCTGCTTCGTGGACGTTGCCACCGGCAAGCGCTTCCTCACCCGCTCGACCATGAAGTCGGGCCGCAAGGAGTCGATCGACGGTCAGGAATACCACATCATTCTCCGCGACGTGACCATGGACTCCCACCCGGCCTACACCGGCGAAAAGCGCCTGGTCGACACCGCCGGCCGCGTCGAGAAGTTCACCTCGAAGTTCAAGCGCAGCGCCAAGAAGTAGGGCCGGCGCTAGCGCCGCGCCTTATTGAAACTGGCCTGCCAATCCAGCTGAAGGCGCGCGCTCAACGCGGTTCCCCGAACGGGGGGACCCGCGGAAAATCAGCCACTCGGCAACGGCTGCATTAATTGCCCAGCCCGCACCCATAAAGAGCGTCCGGGCAAATTCTCCCCGTATATCCGGGAATAGGATCCAGGGAATATGGGTGAAGACCTGTGTACCCGCGCCGAGACCGAGGGCATAAGCACGGATCATCCACGCGCCGTGCTGCTGAAAATCGCGCCTTAAGATAGCCACCACACCCAGAGTAAGGAACAAGGTCATCGCAGATCCCACGAGGAGGCGGATGACGTAAAGGAACCGGCCGTCGAAGTCCGCGACCAACGGGCCCTTGAAGTTGCCCAATGGATGAAACTGGGTCATCCACAGAGCCGACAGCGCAGCCACCAGCCCGCAGGGAATTAGAATGCGGCCGGCTGCGCGGTGCCACTTGGGATTGCGACGGCGAAAACCGGGGCTGAACTGGAAGGCCCCCAGGAGGCAATAGACGGCCGCACTCAAGATATGCAGCACGATCGGCAATGGGGCCGCGACGAATCGCGCGTTATCCGGCGAGATTTCCACGCCCTGTAAGAGCTCAGCCACGCGGATTGTGCCGGCAACCAGCGGAACAGAGCTGAGGGCAATCAAGCCGGCAGGGATGAGCCAATCGGCCTTCGACAAAGAAGTCATTTCGGAAATTCTGGTGGTAGGGGTGCTGTGTCTTGTCCACACAGCGTCTCGTTGCAATGGAAAGCGCCGCTCCCCTCAGGGTCGCTGCGACGTGACCATGGACTCCCACTTGGCCGGCCGCGTCGAGAAGTTCACCTCGAAAGCCCAGCACCAAGAAGTAGGGCCGGCGCTAGCGCCGCGCCTCAAGCCTTTGGTGCCTCTCACGGAGGGTACCAAACGGCGCAATGCAGGGCGCACCGGGAATACCTGGGGGCGCTGGATTTGTAGAAGCAAGCGCCAGCTCGCAGGCCGGCTACCTCTAGCGCCGTCCGTCTGGCGACTGCTGAAAACGCCGCTACCTGAGGACAGTCGCTAGCGGTCTTGTCTGACTGGTAGCTTCACCAACTCCGATGCCATTGCCACCACGGCCCGGAAAGGTGCGAATATGAGTCCTCGCCGACTCGGGGTGGCTCCGAGACTGGAGAAAACGCAAAACCGGCGTCGTCTAACCCGTCTCTCGACGTAATAAATCTCACGATCCCACCTGACAGAACTTCCGCTTCTTTGACTCTGTAAAGTCCAACCTGGCGTGCTGACTTGGACGCCCCGAATGCAGCGACTCGTCCCGCCCGGACCTCTTCCACGAAGCTCTGTAATGCCGATGCACTTAGAAGGAAGCGCGTCCTTTGCGGTACTCCTCCAACGACCAATAATACGGACAAGGCAAACGCCGCTGGCTCGAGTCCCCAGTAAGACAAAACGTTGTGATGACTCATCGACGGCAGTCTTCCGCGGCGCATTCGAAAAAACCAGTCAAGCAAGCGGACCAGCCACACGACGCCCCACGTGACCGCGACAAGAAACAAACCCAGGATCGCTAGCACATCTAACCCTGCGTTGCTGAATACAACGCTGACAATCAGTAGCCAGCAGATAGCCACGATCCCACCGAATATCGGCAATCGTTGCCGTTTCATTTGAATCGATTTCTTTTGAACAAGTCCGCTGGGTTCAGTCCAGGCGGCGCTGAGAACCTTCTATGGGCATGCAATCGGGAAGTCACTCGGTATCTGTCACGCTAGGGTGGTGACGAGAACTCCCCCTGTTGACGGCGTGGGCGAACGCGGTTTCAGTCCGCGACCCCCGTATGGCAAAATTAACCACACTCAAGAACCGAGTCGCAAAGCTTCAGGCCGAAATCGAAAAGGCCGAATCCAAACAAAAGGCCAAGCTCCTAGAGCTTCCAAAGAAGTACGGATTCGCCTCGATAGATGCGGTAATCGAAGCCCTGCAATCTCTCTCAAAACGCAAAGGAGCACGGCCGGCTAACGCCACTGCGGGCAAGGGCAAGCGTACCAGGGCGACGATCACGAGCGCCATGAAAGCCAAGGTTGCGGAGCTCGCGAAGGCCGGGAAGACCGGTGCTCAAATTGCCACTGCGGTTGGGATTTCCCTGCCGTCAGTCCAGAACATCAAGAAGGCGGCGGGGTTGGTAAAGGCGCGAAAGTAGCCGACGGACTCATGCACCGCTTAAACCCGCTGAGGCTTCGAGCTTGGTGGCGGTCTTTATCAGCGAAGACGCGTGTGAAGTGGGCTGCAATTGATCAATTGCAGCCCGACCCCTTGCGAGGCACGCGGTTGGTTATTGGGTTGCCCAACCTCTGCCCCTCGGTACTTCCCGTAAGTCTTTCGCTGAGACTGAGCCATTCGCGGATAGCGTAATTCCGCTATCCGATTGTAGCGTTGTGGGACCGTTGACGAGGCGTGCTTTACCCAGGAATCGCACCTCCGATAGGTCGAGAGAAATCTCGGGTCGGGCCGAACCCACTTCGATTCCCCCGATTTTTGCGACCAGGTTGTGGCCGTCTGGAACCCGAATAACTATGCGGTCCACAACCGACCGATCCAAGTAATGTACCAAGGGGATATTCGTTTCGTTCGATCCGGTAATTAGTTTCAGACCAAATATCTGAACTGCCTTTCCCAAGCGGTCCTCCATGGGAAGATCCGTTCTTATCCTCGCTTGAACCTGGGAGAGCTCGTCGCTCGTTCGGCGAACTTTCATCATTACGTAGATGTCGAAATCCCAGGAGTATGAGGGTGTTGGTCCCAGTATCCGTTGGAAAGGAACCGCCGTACGCGGATCGACGAGGATTAGTAGGCTTGGAATATCGAGCCGCCGAACAGGAAGCACGATCAGATCTTCGCTATGGCGCCCGGCCTCTGGAAATGCGCTCGCCTCCAATTTTAGGAGTCCCCGTTGCAGCGACCAGCTACCACTCACATTTATCCGCTGCGGGAAAGCTCCGCGCTCTTCGCCCATCCGCACATAGGAATGATCGGGAAAAAGGTAGAGGTGCAGTTGGGCGCGATCGCCTGCAAACTCCGCGATGTAGAGGCCAACGACTTCGCTCTCATCCTGATTCGTCGCGCCGACTCTCCGCTCGACCGGCGTCTGTTCCAGAAAGGCGCCAACGCGTTCGACCAAGTCCACCTCCTTTCGCGTGTCTCCTGGTGCCGTGACTGTACTTTCGGCGCCGAATGCGGGACCCGCAATGATCGCGGTCTGCAATGCGACGACGGCGACGGACAGGCATGATTTCATCAGAAAGATTGAAAGACCATCCGCCCGAAATCTGCCCGAACTCCTTGATTGGGTAAATGACATTAGGGCCGAACCTGAAGTTTAAGCCGGCAACTCATCCGCACGCTCGAGAACGCTTGAAACCCGCGCGGAATTGCCGACCGTTACCTCACTACTTCCTGCGGCAAGGCAGTCCGGGAGACATCGCGATTTCCCACCATAAAGCCACGGGCAACCGTGGTTTTGCCGTTTCTAACGACGGGGTACGTATCGGCGCTCGGGAGGAAGTCCGGTACGTCGAATGCTCACGGGGCTCCCGGAACCTGCGTGGGCCGGGACGGTCCGTCGCGATCCCGTGGCAACACATAAAACCGCGCTTAACAGCCGCAGAGGGGGAGGACGCAAGACGACATCCGGCGCCGGCGGAAAGGCAGCCAAACCCGGCGCGCAGACCTCACGACGCAGCCAGGCAGCGTTGGGCGCAAAGTCGCGGAAGAACGCGAAGGCCAGCGGTCCGACCCCGGCGGAAAAAAGGCATGCCGGGTTGCGTGGTCGGTGAGTGAAGACGGCCCGGTTCAGCGATGTGGTGGCGGCAGGCGGCCGCCCGGGAGTTCACATCACTTGGATGGATCCGGCGGCTGACCGGACGCTGCAGGCCGCCGCCCGGCAGGCGCGGGTGGCCACCGACCACCAGGATGCGCGCGGAGCTAAGAAGGACTTTGCCGAAGTGGGGGTAGTGCCGGGCAAAGGGGCGCAATTCCTCATCTTTCCCAAGTCGATCAGAAGGTTTGCTGACCGGCGTATTGTGGGAGTGCGCTATGACCTCATCGCAGACGCTACGACCGTCGAGGCTTCGCGGGGAGAAAAAGCGCCACGCCCGGCGGTGCGAAAAAAGACGATTCCACACGAGCCTCCGCCGCACGCGGCTCCCATCCCGTTCGAGCCGCCGGAAGAGGCCGACCCGGTCAAGGCCGAGATTCGCCGCGCGCTGACCGAGCTGTCGAACGGCCAGTTGGCGAAGGCGAAGCGGCGGCTGAAGGCATTGCTCTGAGCCGCAACCGAGCCTAGGGGCATAGCTTACCGGGGGAGGTACCTGACTTGGCCACGGCTGTCCGAAGTTGAGCAAACTTGGCACTGGCGTTCCCACGGGTTTTGAATCCGTGCTGGTGGTTTGGAGTACCTCGAGGTTGGGTCAGACCTTAATGCGCATCTAACCCGCTGGTGTTCATTTCTGCGTTCGTGTGCTAGAAAGGTGTTCGGTTGGCCACGTCTTTTGCTACTATGGTGTAAGACAGATGAACGATGGCGAATTGCTGGCTCATTATGTTTCAAAGCATTCGGAATCTGCTTTTGCGGAACTCGTGCAGCGACATGTCGATTTCGTTTATCGGGCCGCCCTTCGTCGGGTTTCCGGGGACGTCCATCTCGCGCGCGATATCGCCCAATCGGTGTTTATCGTCCTTGCGAGAGACGCACCCTCGATTCGCGACCGTCGTTTACTCTTGGGCTGGCTTTATGGAACAACTCGTTTTGTCGCCGGCGAAGCTCTTCGCCGGGAGCGCCGAGATCGGCAGCGGTTGGCAAACGTCATGCCGTTGATTGCAGCTGAAGGTATTCCAGAGGGAAATCCTCTTTGCGGGTCGCCATTGATTGACCGCGCATTGGATAGCCTGCGCGACCAAGATCGGCAGGTGGTCATTCTGCGATATTTCGAACGCGCATCTTTCGCCGACATTGGATCGAGATTCCACATTTCGGAGGACGCTGCGAGAATGCGGACTGAGCGCGCGTTGGAACGGCTAAAGACCTGGTTGCAGCGGCGCGGAGTGTCCTCGTCGTCGGCAGCGATTGGCGCCACCTTAGCGGCCGAAGCAAGCTTCGGTGCACCGATCGGGCTAGGCGGATCAATTGCGGCAGCGGCGATGAGCGGCACAGCGGCGCCGATTGGAATCGGCGCTACTCTCGGATTTATGAGCATCACGAAAACAGCGATTGCGAGCACTGCGCTCGCCCTTTTTGCGTCGGGTTTGGTAATCTACGAGAGGCAAGAGCTACGAACTCGAGCAGCTGAAATTGCGGTTCTATCTCAGAAGCTCGCAGCCGCCCAAGCCGAGCTGGCGAAAGCAGTAAAAGCGAATAGCCAACTCAAATCACTCCCAGCAGCGATCGAAATACCACGTGGTACAGCGGCGTTTGATGGGCCGCAAAATGCCGCCGGCGCAGCGATAGTCAGCCGGATGATGAAGGCAAAGCTGCAAATCCAGCAAACGCCGCAATGGTCGATTCCGGAGCTGGCTTTCTTGACCGACGAAGATTGGATTAGCGCCTTGAATGGACTGCCGTTGGAAACAGAAGGGCAGATGCGCTGGGCACTATCCGAGGCGCGGATGGCGGCAAAGAAGAAGTTCGTTAAACTGCTGGTTAGCGCCTTAGCAGCTTATTCGTCGGCAAACGGTGGTACGCTGCCCGAGGATCTCGCTGCGGCGGCGCCATACTTCAAGGATCCGCTCGATCCAGCGATCCTCGGTCGGTATGTGCTGCTCAAAAATGGGGACTTCGCGACCGCGAGCTCTAATGGACGCGATTTCCTCGCGGATAAGCCTGATTCCGCTGTTGATGAAGCATACGATACAATGAATCGGTATGGCACAGGCGGATTTAGCGGCGGCCAGGCAAATCGAAGCGCGTCGATTTTTCACACCCTGATAACGAGGTACCGCGAAGCAAACGGCGATCGCACGCCAGGAACAATTGAAGAACTCCGACCATATATTCCTGCGTTACCAGGATCCTTCGATTTTGCGGCACTGGAAAGTTTTCTTCCCCTAGAGCAGCGACCGAGTGCGCGTTGAGTTGCAGAAACTAATTTTGGCAACTGATCCGCGGCAATTGCGACAATTCGTGGAATAGGCCGGGAGTGGGCCACTGTCCTACACGAGAGTCGGAAAAGCTTGGTAGGTAGCTGAAAGCGAAACCGTTGCGAGCCGAGAGCTGAGGTTTTGGGTCGAGCGGAGTGTTGTGCCGAGCGTCTGGTTTGCGGTCGGACGGATGCGGCCAGGCAGACCCATACGCGAATCGTGTCGCGACTCGAAACCCGGGGGTGCTTTGCTCCGGCCGAGATGAGGAAAACGCTCATCCTCCTTACTGGCCCTCTTCGCCGCCTCCGTGGGTCTGATAGACCTCTTGTGCCGCACCCGCAAAGCCAAGGCCCAGAGCGCCTAGCCTAGGCCGCTCGTCCCGAGTCCTGACCTGAGGAGTGGGATCCAGATCATTCCTACTGCCGTTTTCGATTAGGCGGAGGTTCTTGAGTGAGGATTTTGGGAGTCTCCGGCGGTGGCGCCGGAGTCTCCTTTGCAGCCTTTTCATCGGCCTTTTTTGCGAGCTCCAAGCCCGACCAAGGACCCGCAACAAAGTTAACGGCCTTTGTCGCGGCATTTACCCAAATTATTGCAACGATCTCGCCATCATGGCGAGCCAACCTCACTTCCCAGATCAACTCTCCTTTTTTTCCAAATCCTTCGAGTCCTTCACACTGAAGCCACGAATCAGGTCTCAGATCTTGTTGTTCAACTCAGGGCGGTTGCTCCAGGTTGGTGGCCATGACAAGCAAAGGCCGTCTCATCGCTGCGGCCGCATGCGTTGGGGCGGCCCTCGTGGCTGTCTACTTGTGGCGCGGCGCTAAGCCAGTCGAACGAAATCCCGGAAGTGCCCAGACGGAACCGCGCTCCAAGGCTGTCAAAATCGATCGTTCGGCTTCTCCGCTGGATTCAGCTCCATCCCAGAAATCAGGGGAGCAGCCACTCGCTCCGTTTGAGCCGAATTCGCCAAATTACCCCGCGTTTATTAGACTGCCAATCGAAGAACGGATTCGCATCGGCGAAGAGTTTAAGAAGCTCGATCTCGATGCGATGTTTGACGCGATCCTCGCCGCGACACGAGCCGAACGCGACCTTAGTAAGGCGGATACGTTTGGGACATTACTTGCCGGTCAGTTGCAAATCCGCCCCCCTGATGCCCAGTTCCTTAATAGGCTAAGAGGATTCATTCTCGGAAGCGGAGACCCTGCCGCATCGGAAGCCGAAAAGACCACCGCTATCGGTATCCTGGGAGGCGCTATGACCAAAGAGTCAACGGCGCTCCTCCTAGAACTGCTGCCCATGATTTCCGACGCGGAACGGAGGGTATATGCGATTAACGGAATCTCCAACGCGGGGAATTCGCATGGCGATGGCTATTTCCATGAAGAGGTACTTCCGCCCCTGATCACGGCTTGGCAAAATCCTCCTGATCCCGACCCTCGCCTTATCCCGGCGCTCGCGCGCGCGATGGCGAGACTTGGGGCGCCTGAAGGCGTGGAAGCCGTGTTGTCCGCCGCATTTGACGCCGGAACCGCATCTGCGGAGAAAAAAGCTGCGGCGGAAAAAGTGATCGGTGAGATAGCCACTCGCAATTGCGTGCTTGTCGTCTCCTCGAGATTGGTTCGACAGCAGCCGACCTCGGATCAAGCACGTTTGCTTGCGACCATCTTTCCAGCACAGTGGGATCCGAAGCTTGGAATTCACGTGACTTGAAGTCGCG
>JADMIO010996525.1_pt1 | contig 135202 bp, 112 predicted proteins | sample 8958161 | NCBI WGS metagenome assembly JADMIO01 (sample SAMN16585339, study PRJNA669376) | soil metagenome | isolation source: Crop rotation soil | place: USA: Cullars Rotation, Alabama | collected 2011 | reverse complement strand
GCCGCGACTTCAAGTCACGTGAATTCCAAGCTTCGGATCCCACTGTGCTGGAAAATGGTCGTCCAGCGAACGGCCGCGATTCACCAGTTGCAGGACGCTGATGTCGTCATCCGTCCACGCACTGGCCACATCCGCTGGGACGAGATGGGACGCTGCGATGAGTTGATCGCGGCAGGCGAGCAGGCCGCGCGCGTGACCATCGAGAGAATCAAACACCTGCTTGAGCCCCTTCCCCAGCCGCGCCTCAAATGGTATCAACGCCGACGCCAGCCAGAGCCGCAGGAAGATAAGCGCCGCGTCTCACCTTTGCGCTGAGCTTATCTCAAAGCCTCGAATCGTGGCTTTCCTATATTCCATTTAGAAAGAACACCAACACGAACTCCTATGATAGTAAGCGACAATTCGCCGTCTGGAAGAAGATGTACCATCAATACATGGCTAATCAGGATGAGTTCATGCAGCATTATCACAAAAGATCAAACGTCGAATGTACGTTCTCAATGGTCAAGAGAAAGTTTGGTGAGAGGCTTCGGAGTAAGACGCGCACGGCATAAGAGAATGAAGTCTTATGCAAAGTCCTGTGTCACAACCTCTGTGTTGTGATACAAAGCATGTATGAACTCGGAATAGATGTAGACTTTGGAGAGACCTCATGAAGAAAGATATAAAGCGAGAGCTTAAAATCTGGCTATTCTATTTTGTAACTGCCTTTGCCGCAGAGATGGCGGGCTTTTTACAGTGGCTAGACATTAGAAATCAGGCTGGCCTCATGTACCAAGTAACTCGTGCCTTTCTAGACTACGAGCGAGACCGATTTAGCTACTGGCTTAGTACCTTTCTTATAATCAGCATCATCAGGTTCGCTTTCCTCTTTCTTTTCCGCAAAGCAGATTAGAGACTTTATGGTCAGAATCCTCACTTGACTATAAAGTCTGACTATAAAGTTACTTTAGACGCAAAGCCCTGGGCCGTGGCTTTGCCTCTAAAGTCACATTATGGTCAGACTTTACGGTCAAACATAGATTCTGACCACAAAGTCACTTTTTGAACTTTGCGATTAAGCTCAAGACAACGTAAGTAAGCGCGCCGTAGATTGGTATGCCGAGTAGCAAGCCCAAGTAATTATAGAAAAAGCCAGCTATATCAAGTGGACTAAGTTCGCCCATTGAGTTTTCTGGTGTATAAATCGGGTTATATGTCAGACACCATTGCCACGCGAAAGTGCAGACCCACCCTTTGGATTTACCCATAAAGGCTATGCTTGCCAAAGCAAACGTCAGGAATAGCCCAAATGTGATAGATATTATAAAGCGGTTCGACTTCGTCATATACCTTCCGACATAAAGTTCGGCTCTATACCGAGTTCGTACATGCTTTGTATCACACAACAAAGATTGTGGCATAGCACCTTGCACAGCACTTCATTCTCCTGTGCTGTGCGCGTCTTACTGCGGAGACGTTCACCGAACTTTCTTTTGACCATTGAGAAAGTACATTCAACGTTTGATCGTTTATGATAGTGGGCCATGAACTCATCCTGATTAGCCATATACTGATGGTACATCTTCTTCCAGACGGCGGGCTGCTTCTTATCCCAATAGGAGTTGACGTTGGTATTCTTTCTGAACGGAATATAAGGCTGACCACCTTTGACTAAGACGAGTTGCAAACTGGTCGCGCTACTGTAGGCTTTATCTGCGCTGACTTCGCGCAACGTGAAGTTCTTTGAAGTCTGTTCAACGAGCGGAGCAAACTGCGGATTATCGCCAGCCGTAGCATGTGTGATTTCAATGGCCGTGATGATGTTGGTTTTTGTGCCACACATCAGATGAACCTTGACCCAATCTTGCAGCTTAACGGCGGGCTTACGCTTGTTTGGAAACTCAGGCTTGCCCCACTTGGTATCAACCCACTTTCTATAGATGCCTGTGGAGAAGCCGGAGCTATCAACGGCAAAGTCCACCTCTACAGACTTCAAAGGCAACGATGATTCAATGATTAGCTGTTTGAGAACGGGTGTTAGGTCTTCACGTTCGAGATACTTTGAAAGTGTGTTGTAGTGGATGGGCTTTTGAAGGTAGCCGCGCTGTAGGGCTTCGTTAAGATCGGTCTGGTTTCTCCGGCCTGATAGACCGCTATAGATTTTTACGCACGCGGCAAAGATGATGTCAGATAGAGAAGCGCGCGGGCGTCCCATTGCTTGATACGGTTCTTCTATTAGTTGGCAGAGTTGAAAAAGTAACTCTTGAAGTTTCGATTTCTCGTTTCGTTGAGCTTGATTATAAGGTGTCCAATTTTGGGGATAGGTAGGCTTAGGTTGTGCATCCATCGTGCTTCTCTTGCTTTCTACAAGCGTGATGCAGCACAATGATTTCCGGGCTGCAACGTGGTCGCTCACGCTGTGGTCAAATAGGTCACGTTGGGTGTTTCCGCACTCAGCGTGGCCTTGCTTTTTGTCTGTGAGGTTGCGTGAATAATACACCGTTTCACGCTTGAAAGCAAGGCTTATTTCCTTTGTTTTCTTTATTTTGCGCGGTTTCGCGAAGAGAGAAAGTTGTACATTGTAGGTAATTCCTCCTTAGTCTAAACGCACGCTTCTCCATCAAAAATAAGCGTGCTTATGGCCCCAAAGTAGGCTATACTGATGCTTGCTTAAAAGTGTTTCATCGAACGTTATAGTTCCTGCATTAAGCGCAAGACGATCTCCCAAGGGTAAGCCCTGAAGGAGTTTTATGTTATCCCCGCACAACACGGACAAAGCTCCATACGGCCAAGAGATTTACGAGTTCTACGGCGCAGACCCGCGCGAGATGCCGCTTTATAGTATCTCGCAAGCGGCATGTTATCTTAGCATCCCTACGGCAACACTTCGCTCTTGGACTCTTGGCAGAAAGTATCCCGTTGGGCGGCAAGGTGAGTTGCGCGATTTCAAGCCCATCATTATACCGCCTGACCCTAACTTGAGTATGCTGTCCTTTATAAACTTAATGGAGGCGCACGTACTCAGCGGTATGCGTAGAATAGAGGGAATACCGTTCTATAAAGTACGCGACGCGCTTGAATATCTTGAAGGTGAGTGGCCTTCACAACACCCGTTGATAGAACACAACTTTGAAACGGATGGCGTAGACTTATTTGTGAGGCGGCTTGAAACTCTAATTAGTGTTTCGGGACACGGACAGGCTGTAATAACAGAAGTGGTTTCCACCTATCTGCGTCGGATTAAGAGGGACTTGAATCTGAACGCTGTTAGGCTTGTCCCGTTTATACGACAGGAGCCACAGTCATTAGCCAAAGATGTGGATATTGAAGAGCCTGAGAAGGTTTTTATTGACCCGCTCATTTCTTTCGGCAGACCCGTGTTAGCAGGAACAGGCATCCCCACCGACGTTGTAGCTGATAGGTTCTTTGCCGGGGAATATATTGAGGACTTAGCCAAAGATTATGGGATTACGCCCGCGCAAGTCCAAGAAGCGGTCTGGTACGAGTCTCCCACCAGAAAAGCGGCTTGAGTCAACTGTTTTCTTTACCGACAGGACTCTCGGTGCAGATATAGTTCCCACCGCTTTACGCGAAGCAGGACTAAACATTCAAGTACATCAAGATCACTTTGACCATAAGGCACTAGACCCTATATGGATAAATAAGTGCGCCCAAGAAAATTGGGTGCTATTGGGTAATGATAAGAAGATAAAAAAGAATCCGCTAGAACGAGCAGCAATTATGAGCGGAGGCGTGGCGGCTTTTTTTCTAACGGCTGGGTCTCACACTGGGCCTGAAGACGCAGAGGCAATTATCAAAGCACTTAAGAGAATAGCGAATGTATTGATGTCTCAACCGCGCCCTTTCATCGCACGAATATATCCAGACGGTATTGTTGAATTATGGGTCAACCATAAAAACGTAGACGTTTTGGCAGAGAAGTTAGCCCGCCGCCGAGCCAAAAAGCAAAAGAAAGACTGACCAAATCCGCACAGCTCCGCTTATTCTAAGATGTCCAATCTCTTACGCATCCCATTGAGCCACTTGAGCGGTTCACTTTCCATATTATCAGCCACTTCTGCGAACATTTTATTCCCAGGCTCTTTATCTCTAATTTTCTGGGCTTGCTCTACCACCCGCTCTTGAGCGTGGTTGATTATTTCTTTGGCCTGCTCAACAGTTATGATACCTGTTTCTTTAAGTATCTCCAGCGTCTTAGCTTGAAGCGCAAACAGCGCAGCAATCTCACCAATTCTCTCCGGCATACCTACGCCAATAAAGATTGTATCTCGAAGACTAGGCTCTTCTTCTTCGGTGTTATTTGCTTGGTCTGTTTCTTCTGGCATATCTGTCCTTTCAAGTCATGTGAGAAGTTGCAAGACGCACAGGATACTATCAGACGAAACAAAGGCGGGACAAGGGTAGTAACTTTATAGTCAACCCTCTGACTTTATGGTCAAAAGATACTTTAGAGGCAAAGCCCTGGGCCGTAGCCTTTTAAAACACACCTTGACCAGTCGAAGCTCAAACATTCGTATTAAAGACAAACGTTCGTTCGCTCCTGCCTCGGCAAGACTCTCTTTGCCATCAAGCCTTAAATTGCTCTTTCTTAAAGTGATTTGTCTCTCTTGCGGCCTTTCAAATTCTCTAATCTTTTGCTGGCATAAACATTGCTCAACGGGTTGGCAACGGGAGAAGAAGCGAACGGATTAGGGGGGAGGGGAAGATGAAAGAGTTGGCTAACGGCCTCGCGCAACTGGCAGCAATCATCATGATCTTAATCACGCTCGCGGTCTCGACCGCGGCTATTTCTCAATGGGCCGGCGCTACAGAGAAAGGCGCGCCGCCAAATGGCGAGAGGCAGCCGCAGACGCTCGTTGCTAATTCAAGATAGAGACAAGCAAGAATCGGCGGGCGATTAGACATTTATAGAGAGCACAACAACGAAACCGTTTTGAAGTGAGCGCGCGGCTTGCTCGGCCATGTCGCGTCTATCAATCGAGGCATGGCTATCGAAATCACATCTATAGAAGAAGGTCGGCGTCGTCCTCGCATCAAGCGGATGAAAGATGTGAATGCGGCTCTGAAGCGCATCGCCAGCGCGCGCAAACGCCGCCTCATCTTTCGCTCAATTCTGGCTTCCGCACTTTTCCTCGTCATCGCCGGCATAATCTTTTTCGTTTACTCTTACAATCACTACGCAAGCGTCGTTGACGCTCGCCTGAAGAGCGGTTTTCTGACAAGCCGCGCGGGCATCTACGCCGCGCCGCGAACTCTTCGCGCAGGCCAGACCATCTCGCCCGACTCGCTCGTCGAGCACCTGCGACGCGCCGGTTACATCGAAAGCAAGGCGAGCGATGCCTGGAGCGGGAGCTTTACCGTGGCGGGCGAGGACGTGGTTGAGATTCACCCGCGCCGTTCGGCCACAACTTCGCCGACACTTGTCCACGTCCTCTTCGATAACAAAGGACACATTAAGGAGATTACCGGAGACCTCGGCGTAACGCTCGAGTCTTACGCGCTTGAGCCGGAAATTCTGACGACCGATGCGGCGATGAAGATGGGTAAACGTACGCAGCTTTCATTCAACGAGATTCCGCCCGTCCTGTTGCACGCCATCGTCTCCATCGAAGACCGAAGATTCTTCGAGCATAGCGGGGTGGACATCTGGGGCGTCAGCCGCGCTCTGCTGCGCAACGCCACGGACGACGAGACGCGCCAGGGGGGCTCGACCATCACTCAGCAACTGGTCAAGAACAGTTTCCTGACCCCAGAGCGCACGCTGCGCCGCAAGTTCGCCGAAGCTATGACCGCCTTCGCCCTTGAGCGCAGGCTGTCCAAACAAGACATCTTCGCGCTCTATTGCAACGAGATTTATCTGGGGCAGCGCGGCAGCGTGAGCGTTCGCGGAGTTGACCAGGCGGCGCACATCTTTTTCGGGAAAGAATTAAAAGATTTAACGCTCGCTGAGGCCGCAACCATTGCCGGAATGATTCAAAGCCCGAATCGCTACGCGCCAGACCGCCACGCGGACGCGGCCGCCGAGCGGCGCAACATAGTCCTGGGCGCGATGGCGCGCGACCGCTTCATCACCAACGAGGAGGCCCACGCGGCATCGCAGGAAGCAGTTGCCGTCGCTCCGCTCGATAACACTGAAGGCTCAATCGCTCCTTACTTCATTGACTACGTCAATCGCATGGTCGAAGCGAGATTCAACGCTGAAGCAAAATCCGATGAGCGCAGTGCTCGCATCTATACGACGATTGATCTAGATTTACAGCAATTGGCGGAAACGGCAGTCAAGCGGCAACTGGAGCGCCTTGATAAGGTTTATCAGAAACGCGGTGTGAAACCGCAGGCCGCGCTCGTCGCGCTCGATCCGAGGACGGGTAATGTGCTCGCGATGGTGGGCGGGCGCGATTATGCTGAGTCACAGTTGAACCGTGCGATAGACTCCAGGCGGCAGCCCGGCTCTGTCTTCAAGCCGATTGTCTATTCCGCAGCACTGGAGAGCGGGATGTCGCCCACGGCGATGTATGAGGATGCACCGCAGGAATTCGTTTATGCGGGAAACGCAAAGTATCGCCCGGTGAATTACGGCGGCGGTTTTTCCATGCGCGAGGTGATGATGAGGGACGCGCTCGTACACTCGCTCAACGTGGTGACGGTTGACGTGGCCATGCACACAGGGCTCACGCGCGTCGAACGCACAGCCGAAAGCTTCGGTCTGCCGAAAGCCGAAGCCTATCCGGCGATTGCTTTGGGGACGACCGAAGCCAGCCCGCTCGAACTCGCCGCCGCCTACACGGCTTTCGCCAATGGAGGACAGCGCGCAGAGCCGAACGTGATAGCGCGCGTGACGGATGAATCAGGCACAGAGACCGTTAACGCCACAAAGCAGATGCGCCCTGTCATCAGGCCCACGACCGCCTACATGATTACGGACATGCTTTCCGATGTCATCGATCACGGAACGGCGCACGCGGCGCGCGGCGCAGTCAGGAAAACTGCGATAGCGGGCAAGACCGGAACATCGCGTGATGGCTGGTTCGTGGGCTACACGCCGAATCTGGTCGTCGCCGTCTGGATTGGCTTTGATGATAACAAGCAATTGGGCTTGACGGGCGCGGAAGCTGCCTTGCCCGCATGGACGGAGTTTGTCAAAAGCGCGGTCGAGTTGAGGCCGGAGCTTGGCGGCGAAGCATTCGAGCGTCCCGCCGGAATCACATTCGTTAACATTGATCCAGAGACGGGCCTGCTGGCAACCTCTTCCTGCCCGCAGCATGAGCAGGTGGCGATTACTGCGAACCTCGCGCCGAACCTTGAATGTACCACTCACGGCGAAAAGTTTGAGATGGTGGCTTCCGATGAAGGGACGCAAATCTATGATTACGAGCCCGCGGTCATAAGTTCTGACGACAGCAGAGAGTTTAGACAATTGCCTCGACCGCAGGCTTTGCCTCGTCCATCTCTTTCTGTCGACAGAATCGAATCCCCGACATGGCAGGCGACCGGAGTTGATGTGAACACGAGCGGGCAGCGCACGCTCGTCAATGAAATGAGAGTCAACGATAGACTCTACATACGGAAGCAGTAAGCCATAAAGCGCGTCGCTTGCAAGTGTGCGCGGAGATGCGTAATGTAAACAGGGCGAACGATTGTTGATGAATCGTTCGCCCTCTTGTTTGAATCAGCTCTGAGGCTAACCTTCGAGCACGACCTGAGCGATGGCGTGCTCGGTTGTGTGCGACATGGAAAGATGAGCGGCGCGCGCGCCGGATTGTTCGTAGAGTTCGCGCACGCGACCGTGAAAGAGCAGGAGAGGAGCGCCTGATTCGCGCGAAGTGACCTCTATGTCCTGCCAGGCAATGCCGCCCGTCCAGCCTGTTTGCAGGGCTTTCAATGCAGCCTCTTTGGCGGCGAAGCGCGCGGCGTAATGCATGGCGGCAACCGCGCCTCGACTGTCACAATAGGCGCGTTCACGCTCAGTATAAACGCGCTCGACGAAACGCGGCGTGCGCGAGATGACTTCGCGGACGCGACGAACTTCAATAATGTCTATGCCGACGGAAATAATCACGGACGAAGCAGAATTAACAGGCGCCGGATTTCACTGGCGCGAAACAGATGGTGTCGTCGCGCTCGTTTGCCAGCAGCTTGAGCAAGACGGTTTTGCCAATGCCTTTTCAACCAGACTGGGCGGCGTCAGTCCCTTTCCGCAAGACTCTTTGAATCTGGCGGGTTTCAGCGACGATGCGGCAGAAAATATCTACGAGAATCGCCGCCGCTTCCTGCATCTTCTTGACGGAGACTGGACGCTCGCCGGCTGCTGGCAAACCCACAGCGCGGATGTGCGCTTCGTCAAAGATACAGCGGATGCGCGTCCACCGGAAGCGTCTCTCGGGGAAACAGTTTATTGCGACGCGCTCACGACTCGTACCCCGCGGGTCCTGCTCGGCGTGAAGACGGCCGACTGCGTGCCCGTGCTTTTGGCTGATTCGCTAAGGGGTGCTTGCGCGGCCATTCATGCCGGATGGCGCGGCACGGTCTCTGCAATCGTCTTGCGGACCATAGAACGCATGTCACAGGAGTTTGGTACGCGAGCTTCAGACATCAGCGCCGCCATCGGCCCCTCTGCAAACGCCTGCTGCTATGAAGTCGGCAGCGATGTCATCGAAGCATTTCGCAAAAATTTTTCAGACGCGGATTCACTTTTCACGCCGACGCGCGAAGGACACGCGCTCGTTGATCTTCAAAGAGCAAACCGGGAACAGCTCATCCGGGCGGGCGTCTCGCCAAAGAGAATCCACACAGCGCCGCTCTGCACCATGTGCCGCACGGACCTTTTCTTCTCTTACCGCCGCGAAAAACTGGCGACCGGTCGCGTCGGTCGCCTGATGTCAGTGATTGGAAGACAAGGGCCAACTGATTAAGCCGAGCCTTCAGCCGCAATCTCTTTCAGCTCGCGCACGGACATATACATCTCTGCTATCCTGGGCAGTGAATCGCTGTCCCTGACATACAACTCGACATACCCGCAGCCGACGCAAACATACAGGACGAGCGGCGCTTCCTTGAACGCGCCCGTTTTGATTCCCATCTCAATTGACTCCACAAGGTAAACGGCTGGCGATTCGCATTTCGGACACTGCCCTTCTTTCATCAGGTTCCTTATCTCCCTCTCCTGCCTCCCCCGAAAATGTTCCCATTGATTCGCTTCGCGGATTCGTTTGAGCCGACGATGGCAATCGGCATTTCGACGACGCGAGACGAGGGCGGAAAGCAGGCTTCTTCATTACAGCTTTGATAGCGAAGGCGCGCGCGCAAAGGCGTCACGCCGGTCGCAAAGTTCGCCGGGACCGTCACCGTGAAGCGAAGCACGACGCGCCCTTCGTAAACAGATAATTTGTCCTGCGAGAAGCTGAAGTTGCGCAAGATCGCGCGCGGATAACTGACGGGGCCAACCCGGATTCCGCCGGGCGCTTCGATCTTGAGAGATGTGGGAATCAAATAATTGGAGAGCGGCCGATTACTGTTGATGTGGAAACCGGACGGTATTTCAAGGACGACCGCTGCCTGAATGGTTCGTCCCTGTTGGCCCTTATCCGCTGAGAAGAATCCGTTGACACTGATGTTCGGCTGAAGAGCGGTCAACCGATCTGCCCGCAAACTGAGGGGAAGCGCGAGCAGGATGATTGAGCTGAGCAGAGTCGCCTGCAGGAGTTGTTTTCTGTTTCTTATCATAAACTGAAAGTTCTGTGCCCTTTAATTTGAGTTCGACGAACCGTTATGTCAATTGATGAAGCGCGGGCTCTCGCGGGTTGGCCGCGGGCCGCCGCGCGGCGAGTTGCCCGCAGGCCGCATAGATGTCACGCCCGCGTGGGCGACGCACGAAAGCGTGAACGCCTTTCGATTCCAGGATGCCTTTGAAGCTCTCGACTCGCTCCGGCAGCGACGGGTGATAGGGCAGCGGGTCGGCCGGATTGTGCGGAATCAAGTTCACCTTGGCGCGAAGGCCATGACGATTTAAGAGATTCGCAAGTTGCCGCGCGTGCTCGTCCGTGTCGTTCACGCCATCGAGCATCACATACTCGAACGTAAAACGCTCGGCCGGTTTGAGCGACCGCTCAAACTCTTTGCAAGCTGCGAGCAACTCCTCCAGCGGCCACTTCTTATTAATAGGCATCAACTCGTTTCGGAGTTCGTCGGTCGGTGCGGCCAGAGAGATTGCCAGGTGCGGGCGGTCTTCGATGGTCGCCAGTTCGCGGATGCGCGGGACAATCCCGGCGGTCGAGACCGTCACGCGATTCGGGACAATGTGCAAACCTTTCGGGTCCGCCATTATCCGTAGAGCTTTCATCAGAGGGTCGAACGCCAGAAACGGCTCGCCCGCGCCCATGGCCACAAGATTGGTCCCGCGCGGCGTCTTTTCTCCTTCACCGTAAGCGTCGTTGAGCGCGATGATAATCTGCTCGACAATCTCGCCCGCCGTCAGAGTTCTGAGAAGTCCGAGCTTCGCCGTCAGACAGAAGCTGCATTGAAGCGGGCAGCCCGATTGCGAAGAGAAGCAGATGGTGTCGCGCCGCTCTTCGGGAATGAACACGGTTTCGACGGGCAGGCCGTCATGCGTCTTCATCAGGTAGCGTCGCGTGCCGTCTTCCGAAATGTAGCGAGATTCAATCGTGAGAGTCGCAGAGCGCGCTCGCTCCGTTAACCGGGCGCGAAAACTTTTGGGCAAATCCGTCATCTCGTCAAAAGAGCGCAGCCTACGTTGATGCAGAGAGGCGAAGATTTGCCGCCCGCGAAACGCAGGCTCTCCCATCTCTTCGACGAAGGCCGTCAGCTCCGCTTGGGTCAGTCCCGTCAGATGTCTTGCTTGATTCATTGCCTCTCTATTTTACACCGCCGGACGCGCATCTCACAGTCACGGCCTCGGACTCTTAAGCAGGATGAAGTTGCTTCCGCGAAATAGTGCTATGATTCAGGCGTCGCTCAGGCTTAATCTGCGGCTCAACGCTTTCCACAATCAAAGTATTCTTGCTGAATAAATCCATGAAGATCCGTTGGTTGATTTTAATCCTTGCAGTCCTACTTATCGGATCGAAGCTTGCACAAGCCTGTGTCTGTGGAGGCTATCCGACAGTTTGTGAATCTTACAGTGCCGCCGATGCTGTATTCATCGGCTCCGTACAAAGAGTCGAGAAGCGAAAACCACGAAAGAGTGATGATGGAGAGGAATATGTTGGTGGTCAGATAGCTTACGTTCAAGTTGAAAAAGTCTTCAAAGGTATTAAAGAGGTAGAAGCGGTCTTTCTGACAGAGTCATCGGATTGCGACGCCGTCTTCAAGGAAGGAGAGCGTCGGCTGTTTTACGCTTACTACGATAAGAAAAGTAGGACGTGGGGAGTCCGCGCCTGTGACCGAAGCACACTAATCGAAGGTGCCGCTGACGATTTGATGTATCTGCAAGGGCTGCCCGCCTCCGCACAAAAAACACGCCTCTCCGGTGTCCTTGAGCACTACGAGAGGGACCCGGTCAAAGGCTTTACTCGAATTGATAATATCATCGGGGCGAAAGTGAAAATCACGGGAGAGCAGAAGACTTATGAGACTTACACTGACAAGAACGGAGTTTATGAAATCTACGGTCTGCCTCCGGGCCAGTATGCCGTCGAGCCCGAGATTCCTTTGGGATTGAAGATTCGCTTCCCCATTTATTCCGGTGAGTCAGTTTCTTCTGATAAAACAACGAAAGCTGTGCTGAAAGAGAAGAGTTGTGCGGCGGTTATCTTCATCCTCAGTGCGGACACAAGCGTCAGCGGAAAACTTTTTGGCGCAGATGGGCAAGCTTTGCCAAGCGTGTGCCTGAACCTCATGCCGAAGGACAAGACCGCCGTGAGCCATCGGATATCCGGTTGCACGGACGAGCAAGGCCATTACAAGATGAAAGAGATTCCTCCGGGAGAATACATCATTGTGGTCAATGAAGACGGTCAGATCAGTAGCAATGAGCCTTTTCCCACTGCCTATTATCCGGGCGTCTTTGAGAAAGAGAAAGCCACTGTCCTGACGATTACGGCGGGTGATCATTTGGAAAACTACGACATACACATCACGACACAGGAAGCTAGAAAAGTGATTAAGGGAGAATTGCTATATTCAGACGGCCGCCCGGTGGCGAATGAGTTCGTGGAGTTTAACGCCGAGAATGCGAAAGAAGGTTTTTGGGGCAAAGCTACGGCCAAGACGGACGCTCAAGGCCATTTCTCTCTAACTATTTTGCAAGGGCTGAAGGGTTCACTGCGCGGGTCTATGTACGCATACGAAGGCGAATACGTTAACTGCCCTCAACTGGATAAATTGATTAAGGCGGCGGGCGAGCGCGCTCCTGACGTCGGGACAAAACCTCTCAGATTAGAAGTCAACTCCGATATGCAAGACATCAAGCTGGTCTTTCCATTCCCCTATTGCGTGAAAGCTAAAGAGAATTAGACACGAGCTTTCATCTTTCAATCCGGTCGCTGCTCTTCTCTGAAATGAGTAAGGCCGCGCGAGTCGGTTAATTCGCACAGCCTTACTCTATTTCTTTCATGCGTCCAAATAGGGGGCGCATCCGTACCCAGGTGTGAGAGCTACTTTTGCGCCGTCGAACTTTGCGTGCCGGCGTCAAGGACGATGAGTTGTTTGTCCGCAGGGAAAGCCAGACTGACCAACGCTTGATTATCTCCCCGCTGAACCAGATTGACCTCTATTGCGGAGGCAGAATTTTTTCGATTCTCCAGATGGGCGATAGTTTTGGCGACGACCGTTTTGTCTTTAGCGACCACGCTCAGCTCTTTAGTCTGATCGTTGAAGACCAGCTTGTAAGTGCCTTTCTTGACGAACGTGTTGCCGACGGTAAAGTCCAGGCCGAAAGTCACCGTACTGCTCTTTACTTTGGCGAAAGCCGCGCTAGCTGCTAGAGCGCACACGACCAGCGCGATGATGATGCGAGATGCCGATTTTTTCATTGCTACACTCCTTCAGGGAAAGCGTCTTGGAAAGATACCCCTCCGCCTTGTACACGAAAGAGGATGGGGGAAGTTCCAAGAATGTTCACTCATTGCAAAGCGGATTGGAATAATCGAAAACGCTTCGAGGTTCGATTAACTTGCCGTTCTCATTTTAGGAACACCGCCTACACCTCTTTTGTCGCAAAAAACAATCGATCATTCATAAAGATGTATAAGCATTCCAATTTTTGATCAGAGACAGGGGAGTATCTCTTGATGTCGCACAGAACATACGCCGGGGTCTGCGTAAAAGTTCTGTCAATGATGTAAAAGTTTGGCCCATCCTGAGTGGGCACATTTCTTCGCACGCTTTCCATAAAAAACCGTAGTCGCGCTTGAGTGTTGCAACACTCAAGCGCGACTACGGTTTCTCAAGACCCCCTTAGCTATTGAGATAGAGCGGTGCTCCGGGCTAACGACGTGTGCCTCCACCTTCAACGCTTCCGCCACCGCTCGTGCCTTCGCCCGAAGGCCGTCCATCGGTGTCAACGAAGGTGATTGTCTGCCCGACATCTGAGAGCGAGCGCAGGCCCGGTTCGATGACTTTGCGGTCACCGACGACGAGAATCGCCATTCGTGACGGATCAAGATAATGGTTGGCAACGCGGTTCACGTCCGCCACATTCACCGCCCGAACGCGCGGGATGAAGTTGTTGAAGTAGTCGTCCGGCAGGTTGTAGAGCACAACGTCTGTCAAACGATTGGCGATCTGTTCGGGCGTCTCAAAGGTGCGCGGGTAACCGCGGATGATCGCCTGCTTGGAGAATTCAAGCTCGGCCGAAGTGACGGGGCGCTCGCCACGGATGCCTCGCAGTTCTTTCATAAACTCGAAGACGGATTCTTTCGTCACAGCCGTCTGCACACCGGCAGTCGCCATGAACGGCCCCGCTCCCCGACGATAATCGAATGTTGTGCGCGCGCCGTAGGTGTAGCCCTTGTCTTCGCGCAGGTTCATGTTGACGCGCGAAGTGAACTGGCCTCCGAGCATCGTGTTCATCACAATCAGCGGGAAATAATCGGGCGTCGAGCGCGGTTGCCCGACCTGACCGATCATCAGTACGCTCTGCGCCGCGCCCGGCTTGTCAACGATATAAAGCGTGGCCTTGTCACGCGAGGGCGGCTCAGTGATGCTGACCATTGGGACATCCGCGCGCTTCCAATTGGCGAAAGCGCTTTCGAGTTTCGGCATCAAGGTGGCTGGCGTGATGTCTCCCGCCACGATGAGCGCAGCATTGTTCGGGCGATAGTACGTTTCGTAAAAATGTTTGATGTCATCGTTCGTGATCGCGCCGACACTCTGCTCGTCGCCGATGGCCGGATGGCCGTAAGGATGGTTGCGACCATAAAGCAGTGAGGCATAAACCACCGAGGCGATGGCATTCGGGTCATCGCGCCGCTGGAGAAGGGCGGTCTGGCGCGACTTGCGCTGAAGGTTCAGCTCGTTTTCCGGGAAGGCCGGATTCGTCACGACATCCGCGTAAATTTCGAGCGCCTTATCCAGATGTTTCGTGAGCGTCAGCAGGTTCAATCCGCTACTGTCGAAATCCGACTCGGTGCGAAGACGCGCACCGATAGCCGCCAGCTGGTTGGAGATGTCCAGAGACGAGCGTGTCTGTGTGCCTTCGTCAATCAATGCTGCGGTGAGATTCGACAGTCCGGCTCTATCCTGCGGGTCTGCGGCGCTGCCTGTCTTCACAATCAGGTTCATGTTTATGACAGGCACCTCGTGCTGTTCGACGATCAAGACTTCAAGACCGTTCGACAGTTTGCGGCGTTGAATCTGAGGGAGCTTGAAACGCGGGTCGGGCTTCGGCTTCGGCTGAACGTACAGGCCGCCGAGTGCTGATTGGTCCTGGCTTTTCGCTTTGGCTCCGCCGCGCGCGGCAGATGTCGCTGGCGGAGTCGCGCCAGCCGGCGCTGTCGCCGAAGCTTCCGTCTTGGTTTGCGGCTGCGCTCCGGCCGGCGTGGTCGTCGTCGCGGACGGAGTGGCTGTGCCGGGCCGAGTAGTTGAAGTTGTTGCAGCGCCCGCGGCTGCCCCTCCGGTCTGTTGCGATGGACTGGCCATGGCACCCGTCGGACTCATGGGCGCGGCGTCTCCGGTTGACTTGCCACGCGCGCGCGGCATGACCGTCAGCACTAATCGCTTGTCGGTCAGATAACCGTTGGCGACGCGCGTCACCTCTGCGGGCGTCACGTTCCTGTAACGCAGAATGTCTTGATTGAAGTAGCCGGGTTGATTAAGGAAGGTCGCGTACTGATTCAACTGGTCGCTCTTGCCGCCGAAGCCGCCGACGGTTTGCAGTCCATAAACGAAGGAAGACTCACGCGCGTTGTAAGCGCGCTCCATCTCTTCGTCAGTCGGAGGATCAGACTTCAGTTTGGCAATCTCTTCGTCAATCGCGCGTTCGAGGTCTTCGAGTTTGACGCCGGGCTTGGCCGTGGCCACGATCTGGAATTGTCCGGCCAGCTCGCGTCCGTTGTTAAAGGCCGCGACATCCTGCGCGATCTGCTTGTCGTAAACAAGCGACCTGTAGAGGCGTGAACCTTTACCGCCAGCCAGGACGAACGCGAGCTGATCGAGCGAGGCATCGTTGCTGGTGAACTGTGGCTCCGAGTGCCAGACCATGTAGATGCGCGGGAGGCTTACGCGGTCTTCCATCGTCGTGCGCACCTCTTTTTCCAGACTGGGACGCGGCGGATTGGGCCTCGTCACTTCCGGGCCACGCTTGAGCGGGCCGAAATATTTTTCTGCCAGCATGCGCGCTTCCGCCGGGTTGATGTCGCCGGCAATCGTGAGGCTCGCGTTGTTCGGCGTGTAGAAGCGGCGGAAGAAATCCGAAACGTCTTCGCGCGAGGCGGCAGTGATGTCGTCGAGAGAGCCGATGGTCAGCCAGTGGTACGGGTGATTCTTCGGATACATGATCTCCGCGACCTTCGCGCTGACTAAGCCGTATGGGCGGTTATCATAGTTCTGTCGCTTCTCGTTCTTCACCACGTCGCGCTGGTTGGCGAGCTTCTGCTCGGTCAGCGCGTCGAGCAGGTAACCCATGCGGTCCGATTCGAGCCAGAGCGCCAGCTCCAGAAAGTTAGATGGGACCACTTCCCAATAGTTCGTGCGGTCTGTGTTGGTCGAGCCGTTCAAAGCGCCTCCGGCTTCCTGGAGCGGCACGAAGTAGTCGTCATCATGATGCAGAGAGCCTTGAAACATCATGTGCTCGAAGAGATGCGCGAAGCCGGTGCGACCGGGCACTTCGTTCTTCGAGCCGACGTGATACCAGACGTTGACGGCCACAATCGGCGTCGAATGGTCTTCATGCAGAATGACGCGAAGGCCGTTGGCTAACCTGAACTCTGTAAACTTGATTGGTGGTAACACGGCATTTACAGCGGGCGCGCTCATTGTCGTCTTGGCCACGGTCGCCCTCTTTCTTCTCTGCGCGAGCGCCGCAACGGGCAAGGAAAGCGAGACGGCAAGCAGGAACAGACAGAGTCGTTTAATTCTCATTTGAAATCTCCTTTGCGGTGATGCGGTAAAAAGGAAGCGAACACGGGCGCAAACCGGTGCATACGCGCTTCGATCTCCTTATTGTCTAGATTAGGACGGGGAATGATTGCGCCGATATTCTACGCGGCCCGTGTGGAACATGCAATTGCCTGTGCGACCCCGGACTTGTTAGAATCCTGCGGTAAATCCTAAACAGAATGGCTCTCGAAACCGATTTCATAGTCATCGGCAGCGGCATCGCAGGTTTGCGCGCTGCCATTGAATTGGCGCGCGCCGGTGCTCGCGTCACAGTGCTCACCAAAGACCGCACGGACGAGTCAAACACTGAATATGCGCAGGGCGGAATCGCCGTCGCCCTCTCGGACGAAGACGAAGTGGCGCTTCATGAAGAGGACACGCTTCTGGCCGGGGCGGGATTGTGCGACGAGCGTGCCGTGCACGTGATGGTTGAAGACGGACCCTCTTACATTCAGGAACTGATTGACTGGGGCACGGAGTTCGACCGCGAAGGCGGTCATCTGGTTTTCACGCGCGAAGCCGCGCACTCGCGCCGCCGCATCCTGCATGCGCACGGCGATTCGACGGGCCGAGAGATAGTGCGAGCATTGATTGCAAAAGCGCGTGCGATGCAGAGGATAGCTTTTGTCGCTCATGCCGCGACCGAGTCTCTGCTCGTGGTGGAGGGAAGAGTGCGCGGCGTCCGTTATCTTGACCCGCTGGTGCGCGCGCCGCGCGAGTTATGGTCGAAGGCCGTCGTCTTAGCTTCCGGCGGGGCTGGACGAGTCTTCCTGCACACGACCAATCCGGAGGTGGCGACGGGCGACGGGATGGCGATGGCTTATCAAGCGGGGGCGGAACTTGCCGACATGGAGTTCGTGCAGTTTCACCCGACTGCTCTTAATCTGCAAGATGCGCCGCGCTTCCTGCTCTCGGAAGCGATGAGGGGCGAGGGCGGTGTACTCAGAAATGCGGACGGCGAGCGTTTCATGACGCACTACCATGAGCGGGCGGAACTGGCTCCGCGCGACATCGTCAGCCGCTCAATTGTGGCCGAGATGCAGAGGACTGCGACGCGCACGGTGTACCTGGACATGACTGCGCTTGAGCCGCGTTTTGTTCGCCATCGCTTCCCGAACATTTACGAGACTTGTTTGCGCTACGGTCTGGACATCACCACAGACCTGTTGCCCGTCTCGCCGGCCTCGCACTATTGCATGGGCGGCGTCAGAACCGACCTCGATGGACGCACCAGTCTCCCGGGACTTTACGCCGCCGGCGAAGTCGCCTGCACCGGAGTTCACGGCGCGAACCGTCTTGCATCAAACTCTCTGCTGGAAGGTCTGGTTTTCGGAGCGCGTGCGGGCAGCCGAGCCGCAGCGGATCATGCGAATGACAGCTTCAAAACGCACGACGCGACAACAGAGGATGAACGGGATGTGAGCGTTCCAGTTTCCGGCGAGATCGCGCTCGCCGTGAGAAAACGGGTCCGGCGGTTGATGTGGGACCGCGTCGGCATTATCCGCAGCCGTGAGACCATCAAGCGCGCATTGTGGGAGTTTGAGCAGATAGCGCGCGCGCCGCTTGCTCGCGCTTCCAGAAACTTCCTGAATGTGGCCACGCTCATCGCGCGCTCCGCCCTCTGGCGCGAAGAGTCGCGCGGCGCGCATTATCGAACGGATTACCCTCAGCGCGATGATGACGACTGGCGCATACATTCGATTGTGAGAACGGGAACGGAGATTTATTCAAGCAAGGAGATGAGCACAGAAGAACATGGCACGATACGAAAAGCTACATGATTGGGAGATGGCGCCGCGCGAGGCCGTCGAACTTCAGAAGACGTTGCGCGAGCGTGTACGCTTGCAGCCCTTGAAGAAGCAGATCCGCACGATCGCAGGTGCGGACATCTCTTTCAATAAATTCGAGCCGACCGTCTATGCGGGCATCGTCGTTTTGCGCTTGCCCACACTCGAAGTCATTGAGGAAGTCGGGGTTGTCAGTGAGACGAAGTTCCCCTATGTGCCGGGGCTTCTCTCTTTTCGCGAGTCGCCTTCGGTGCTGGAGGCCTGGGAGAAGCTGAAGACTGAGCCTGACGCGGTGATGTTCGACGGGCAGGGAATCGCGCACCCGCGACGGGTCGGTATCGCTTCACACGTCGGACTCCTGATTAATCGCCCGACGCTGGGGTGCGCGAAATCCGTCCTGGTCGGAAAATACGAAGAGCCTGACAAAGAGCGAGGGAGTTGGACTGAGTTGGTTGATAAGGGAGAAGTGGTCGGCGCGGCTGTGAGAACGAAGACGAATGTGCAGCCCATCTTTGTTTCGCCCGGACACCTCATTGATCTTGAAGGAGCAATCGACCTCACGCTCCAATGCGATGGCGGCTATCGCCAGCCTGAGCCGACGCGCCGCGCCCATCATCTGGTCAATGCGCTAAGAAGGGGAGAACGTCCACCATCTGAAGATGAGAATCCAAGATTGTTTTAGTGAACGGTTGGCAGCGGTTAGGTCAGATTACATGCAAATCGGGCTTCGAGTTTATATAAACTCGAAGCCCGATTTCTTTGTATCTCACAACTCAAGCTTACGGTGTGACGGTAAATTTACTTTCCTGCTTGAGCGTTTGGCCGGAGACGCGGTCGCTGATGCGGACTTCGAGACCGTATTCGCCGAGAGCCAGATTGCTTGTGTTAATCAGGCGCGCCAGCGTGATGCTCTGACCGTTGTCGGCCAGATCGTTCCAATCCTCTGTCTGCTTGCCGACCTCCTTGCCGTCCTTCGTCAGAACGTACTGCACGTCAACCGACGGGCGCAGCGTGGTCTGATCCGTGCCGACGTTATAGACCTGCATGTAAATGCCGACAGGCTGGCCGCGACGGAAGTTGCCCGAAAGGTTCGGAATCACTTTGGTCTGGCGGATAGTGAATATCCCGGTGTCGTTGGCCGGGTCAACCTTCTCAAGCTTCGAGGCCAGTACCAATGTTGAAGCCCCCAACTGCTTCGGGTCATACTTCGGAACTGTGAAGCCAACCTTGCGGACGCCGGTCGCGCCGGTCTTCACGTCGCGCACGACCACCTCGACCTTGTACGTTCCGGGCGCAAGCGGCATGGCCTTCTGGTATGCAGACTTGCGCTCCTTGGCGTCAACCAGTTCGGCCGGCGTGGCCGTAGTCTCAACCGAATCTTCAAAGATTCCGATGCGCTTGCCGGAAACGGCGATGACGCGCCCGAAGATATTCATGCGCGCGCGCTGCAGTCCGCCGCTATCCTCGAACGAGAGATCTTTATTCTCAGTCTGAATCGTCACAGCAGTAATGACGCGCTGATCCGATTGACGGAAAAAGTCAACGCGAACATCGAAGTTAAGCGGGTTCTCTTCGGCAATCGCGCCGCTCGTGATACCAAGCTTGCCTTCCATGTCATTGTTCTTGAGCTGCGGTGCCTGGCTTAATTGCGCCATCAATTCAAGACGACGGAAGGGCGAATCCTGCTCGCGCTGGTAGCCGAAGCCGTTGCCGGAATAGCCGATGCCTGAGATTCTGTCAGCTTTATCTGACAGACCCAACTGCTCTGACAAGGTCAGGCCAGCGCCCGGAACGTGAAGGAGCGCGTCCTTTTCGTCGGGCGAACGAGCGATGTGATATTCGCCGCTCCCGGTCGGGTCAACGAACTCAATCTCGATGCCTGAGCCGATGCCGGGCAGGTAGCGATAGAACCAGACTTCAAACGGATAGGTCGTCGTGTTGCCGCCGCCCTCGTATGACGGGCGATCATAGGAGCCGCCCGAAGGGTGCGTCTCAAGCTCATCCGGTTTTCCGTACATGATATAGACGCGGCCGCGGTCGGTCTTCCATCCTGGTATGCCGGAAGCATAATGCTCGTTGGCGTAGGCGATGCGCTCGTAATACTCCTCACGATACTCGTTCTCGTCCGTGTCCGGGTCTGGATCGCGCCTGCGCCAGAAAAGCTCTATGAAGTTCTCGCGCTCTTCGTCGGTCGTGAGCTTCTTGAAGGCATCGCGCTCGGAAGGCGTAATGATGTAGGCCACATCATTATTGAGCCAGTCTTTATAGGCCTTCTTCAGCTCGGGCTTTTCGTTGCGCCCTTTGCGTTCGGGCAAGTCCTGCGCGAAGACTGCGGGCGCGCAGAGTGCCAGAACGAAGAGGACGGTCAGCACGCGGCGTAAAAATTTCTGGTTAGACATAGCGGGTAACTCCTGTAGCAAATCAAAAGAGGAAAACCAGAGCCTCTGAACGGGCAAACTGGAAAAGCGCAAGCCGTTCAGAAGCTGGCGCATAAAACTCGGGTCGTTAGAGAAGCCCTCTGTGGCTTGAACATTTCGGTTTCGTCAGATTCAGACGGGGCGTGACCGCCTACTATTAAAGACGGATTTTACGTTCTCGCTCTTGACAGAGTCAAGATGCGCCGAAAACGGCCAAAAGTTGCCTGGAAAGGCAGTAGGCAGCAGGTAGCAGGCAGTTAAAAACAGCAGGTGAGCTGCTTATCGTCAAATTTTCTGCCCACTGCCCACTGCTAACTGCCTACTGTCTTCCTCCGTTCTTTCCCGAAAATCCAGGCGATAAAGATCGAGACGATGTAGAGCAGAATCATGGGTGCGGCAAAAAGTAGCATATTCGGGATGTCGTTGGTGGGCGAGAGCACCGCCGCCGCAATCAGGATGATAATCAGAGCGCCTTTCCAGTGGCGCAGCAAAAAGCGCGCCGAGACTATGCCAATGCGCGCCAGCACATAGGTAATGGCAGGCATCTGGAAAACCACGCCCATCGCCAGCATGACCAGAATGATGAAATCGAAATAGTCCGAGGCGTTCAGGAAAAGGCGGAAATCCTGACCCAGACCCAGCAGGTACTTGGCTGCGGGCGGAAAAATTATCTTGTAAGCGAAAGCCGCGCCCAGCACGAACGAGATGCTCGAAAGCAACACGAAAGGGAGCGCGTAGCGGCGTTCGTGCGGGTAGAGGCCGGGCGAGACAAACGCCCAGATTTGCCAGAGAAGGAAGGGCACTGCCAGCGCGATGGCCGTGTAGATGGAGACCTTCACGTAGAGCGAGAAAGGCTCCATGGCGGTCGTCACCACCAACTTGTCGTCAATTCCGGGCAGAGCCTTGGGCCTCGCGTTGAAATCAAAGGGAAGCAGCACGCCTTTAGGAATAACCGTCTCGCCCGCGAAAAGCGGTTCGTCCGTGAAAAGCCCTTTGCGCCCCTGCACAGTAGCCACCTTCGCCATGACGCTCGCCCCGGCGGGAATCACGCTGGTTCCTATCTTTGTCGTTTCCGGGAAAACGTAGCGGCCGGTCTCACCATCATTCAATTCACTATTTGACTTGATGGTTTCATTACCCGTCAGTCCGCCAATGGGAAGCTCGCGGCGTTGCGCTTCGGCGAGCGCCTTTTGAACGGGGAGCGCCAGAAAGTTATAGATGTAATCGGAGACGAACCAGCAGCCGACAAACGCTATGAAGATGAAGGCGATGGAGCGGATGATGCGGCTACGCAACTCGTCCAGATGCTCCAGGAAAGACATCTGGCCGCCGGGTTCTTCTTTGCGCTCCTTCTTCTTTGTCTTCGAGCGTGTGCTTAAAAGAGTAGCCATTTAGGGATTGAGCTTACTTGAAGGAGATGGGCGTCTATAGCCAATCGCGCTTGTGTGTGGGCGAGGGTTCGGGCGCATCCATGGTCGAAGCAGATTTCGAGCTACTGCTGCTGCGAGCGACCGCCGCACTGTCTGTTGACGGCTGCAAAGAAGCGTCAGCGTCTGAGGCGTGGTTCGCCTCTCTGTGCTCGCTGGCTTCGATGACGGCCTGGCTGCGGTCACGGTTATCACCGAGGATGGAGCGATCTTCTGCCGGCAGCATCGCTTCGCCGAAGAGCGCCTCTTTGATTGAGTCTTCGTGCGCGACCTCCTTCTCCCAGGTCTGTTTAAAGTCTTCGGACGCGCGCCGGAAATCGGCGAGGCTTTTGCCGAGCTGTCGGCTCAGTTGCGGCAATTTCCGCGGGCCAAAGATGATGAGAGCGACTACCAGAATCAGCAGCAGCTCGCTCGTGCCCAACCCCTCAAAGATAAATAGAAACACTTTTTCTTAACCTGCTCTCTCTCGGAAAACTGGAAGCCGCGCGCTCCGATCGCGCGTTAAACCTTTGATGCGCGAAAGGCGCTCTTGAGGAGTTCGGAAAAATTCTACGCGCCGCCTCTCTTTCAAGCAAGCGAAGGCGCGCGTCCGAGCGGTTCAAGCAATTTGCCCGTCTGGTGTCGGGAGAAGACACGAGACGGGCAAAAATTAACGGGAGCGGCTTGAACGGCGACTGGATTTAATGGCCCCAACCCTCGCATTTGGCGAGTTCCTTATTGGTCACATCCCAGTGCGTGTGATCCTTGCACATGATGATGTCTTCGACAACACAGGCGTCACCGTCTTCGTCAACCACTTTGATGTCATAATGGCCGCAGGGAATGCTGTGGAGCGTGAACGATCCGCCGCCGTGCGTGATAACTTTTTCGCCGAGCTGGTCAGGACCCCATGAGTCCTTGTGCGTCGGCGAGAGAAAGAGTTCATGGATGTCCCAATCGGAGTTGTTCACGACCATGAACTCGGCCTTCTGCCCCTCGGCGTGCGAGAGCGCAGGCAGAGCCATCACGGTGAGCGCAAACAACACCGCGCCGAGAAGCGCTATCCGTGGGACTAACTGTTTCTTCATTACAAACTTCCTTTCCAGAACAGGCAGATGGGTAAAACAACCGGGCGGCTATTATACTCGATAAGATTCGATAGCAATAGCGCTCGTGGTCGCCGCTTGTCATAGCTTTCAACGCAAATACGCGGCTCCACCAAAGAGTCGCTATGCCTGATAACCTGTGTACTCAGGGGGATAGTAAATCACTTCGACGGCCTGCCCGGCGATACCTTTGGTGTAGAAGGAGACGGAGCGGTCGCGGTGCTCATGGACGGGGCGGCCTTCGCTCGCGGCTGCCGTCTCCAGTGCCTCGCGCGTCTCGACTCTCAAGCCCAGATGGGGCGGATGCTTCGAGCCGGGCGCGAGCAGGGCGATGCCGAAGCCGCGCGAATCTCTGAGCATGGCCCAGTCGTGGTAGAGAGTCTCAAGGCGAAAGCCGAGGCGCTCGTATTCCTCAACGTCGCGCTGCAAATCTTCCGACTTGACCGCGATGTGATCCACCGCACCCGCAAAACGTAATGCGTCCCGTTCCTTTATCTCTGGCATTGCTTCTTTCTCCGTTGAGTAGAGTCTATCGAGTCCAGCGGGTCTATCGAGTCTATCGAGCCAGACCATCCAGCCTTGCCCTTCATACCTCTTCCCTTCTTACCTGATGCGGATGACAACCAGACTGATTGTAGCAAAGAACAGTTGGCAGTGTGCAGTTGGCAGCAGGCAGTAAGAATCCAGCTCATAGTTAAAAAGGCGCTCAACTTATCAGGTTTTAATCAACTGCCAACTGCCTGCTGTTCTGAGATGTGAAACATTCTTGACAGAGGCGACGCTTTGGCGCAAACCTGTCGCGCGATATTACAGAACAGCTTGAGAGGAAAAATTGTGGCGTCGATGAGCACAGAAAATCCGCGCATAGTTTCGCTGCTGCCTTCCGCGACCGAGATCGTCTGCGCGCTCGGGCTGGAAGATTCTCTGGTCGGTATCACGCACGAATGCGACTACCCGCTTTCAATCACAGACAGGCCGCGCCTGACCTCCAGCCGCATCTCGCACGAATGGATGACGAGCGCGGAAATAGACCATGCCGTGCGCTCGCAGTTGGACGGGCACGGGTCAATTTACAATCTGGATGAAGAAAGAATGCGTGCGCTCAGCCCTGACCTGATTCTGACTCAGGAGTTGTGCGACGTGTGCGCCGTCAGCTACCAGACGGTCGAGCGTGCCGCGCGAATGTTCGAAAGGGGCGTGCGCGTCCTCTCGCTTGAGCCGAACACGATTGAAGACATCTTCGCCAATCTGCGGGCGGTCGGCGAGTTGACGGGAAGAGAAGAGAAGGCAGAGGAAGTTGTGCGGCAACTCGGCTCAAGGCTTGGGGCAATCGCGCACGCGCTTGAAGGCGTCGAGAGTCGCCCGCGCACCCTCATGCTCGAATGGCTGGAGCCGGCGTTTGCGCCCGGCCACTGGGTTCCCGAACAGGTGAAGATGGCCGGGGGCGACCATGCTTTCGGTCGCGCCAGCGAGCCGTCCGTCCGAACCAGCGCCGCTGAGATTCAGGAATACGCGCCGGAGGTCATCGTGTTGATTCCCTGCGGCTACTACAAAGAAGACATCCTTCGACAGTTGCCGCAGTCTCGCTTGCCGGAAGGTTGGGATTCGCTTCCGGCAGTTCGGCGCGGCGAGGTGTGGGCGGTTGACGCCACCTCATATTTCAGTCGTCCGGGTCCGCGCGTCGTTCGCGGAGTAGAGATTCTGGCGCGCATTCTTCACCCGGAAGTTTTCGGCGCGCCCGTTGAAAGTGAAGCGATACGAGTAAGCGCGGAGTTGATGAAATCTGAGAACGTACCTCAAGGGGGGAGTCAGGACTTTTAAGAGATGCCGAGAGCCAAGGGGAAAATTACCGTCACGCCTCACGCGACCATGGCCGAAACGCCGCGCGGCTCGCTCGCCAGGTTAGCGCAGACGGCCGAAGCTGTGGCGGCGACCACGAAGAAGCTGGAAAAGGCTGCCCTGTTGGGCGCGTACTTTCACGAGTTGGAGGATGCAGACCTCAAGCGTGCGGCCCGCTACTTCGCCGGACAGCAATTCGCCATGCACGACGCGCGGACCACAAACGTCGGCACCAGTTTGCTGCGCCAGGCCTTGAGCGAAGCGACAGGTTTAAGCATAGAGAACCTGCGGCCGCGTTATGTGCGCCTGGGTGATTCCGGCGAGGCCGCTTACGAGGCCATGATGGAGGTCAAAAGCGAGCAGCCCGTCCTCAGAATAACTCTCGCCGAAACAGAATCTTTGATCGAGCGCCTGAGCGAGATGAAGGGGACGAAGAATAAGAAAACTCTGCTGGCGGGCGTGCTCTCGGATGCCGCTGCGCTAGAGGCCAAGTATCTGGTGAAGCTTCTGGTCGGCGATCTGCGCATTGGCTTGAAAGAAGGGTTGGTCGAAGACGCCATCGCGCGCGCCTTCGAGCAGCCGCTCGCGCTCATCTCGCAGGCTAACATGATGACGGGCGATCTCGGCGAAACGGCTGTCCGGGCGCGCCGTGGTGAGCTTGGCGGAATCAGCATGCGCCTCTTTCATCCACTGAAATTCATGCTCGCCACGGCCGCCACGGATTTATCTGATATTGCGCGCACGATGCCCGAAGAGTTTTTCGTCGAAGACAAGTTTGACGGCATTCGCGCGCAGGCGCACGTCGCCGCAGGACGTGTGGCTCTCTACTCGCGCACGATGGACGAGATCACGCATCGCTTTCCTGAACTCGTCGCGCCGCTCACAGCTCTTTCCTCAGACGCGATTATTGATGGAGAGATCGTGCCGGCGCGCGCCGACTCGATTCTGCCATTCAGCGAGTTGCAGAAGCGCCTCGGCAGAAAAACGGTCAGCGAAGAGTTGCTGGCTTCGACGCCCGTCATCTTCATCGCCTACGATCTGCTTTACAGTGGGGGCCGGGTGTTGATAGACGAGCCTCTTTTGGAGCGGAGGCGGGCTCTGGAACAGTTAATCCCGTCGCCGGGCACGGTGCGTTTATCTGAGGCGAAACGCACGAGTGGAGTCGCTTCGCTTGACGAAGAGTTTAACGCGGCGCGTGCGCGCGGCAACGAAGGGTTGATGATTAAAGACCCGCGCTCATCCTACAAACCCGGCAGGCGCGGGCGCGAGTGGTTGAAACTCAAGCGAGCGCTGGCCACGCTCGATGTCGTGGTCACGGCCGTCGAGGTCGGACATGGAAAACGCAGGCATCTTCTTTCGGACTACACTTTCGCAGTTCGCCGCGCGGAAGACGATGCCACGCTTCTGAACGTCGGCAAGGCCTATTCCGGTCTGACTGACGCGGAGTTACTGGAGTTGACCGAATGGTTCAAAGCGCACACCTTGCAGGAATACGCGCACGGCAAGGTGCGCGTGGTCGAGCCGAAGATCATTCTGGAAGTTACCTTCGACCGCGTACAGGAATCGAAAAGGCATAAAAGCGGCTACGCGCTCCGGTTCCCCAGAATCCTGCGACTGCGCGAAGACAAGAGCGTTGACGAAATAGATACGGTCGAGACGGTAAGAAAGCTGGCTGAGAAATGAGAAATGCAAAATTGCGGCGACAGCCGCGCCTCTCTTTTGCATTTTTAATTTCTCATTTCTCATTTCCCTCGCCCAACCTAAATTTGCTCTAAAGTCACTAATCCCATATCATCGCAGAGGTTTTGGAACCGCGTTTCTGACCTCAATTTAGAAAGAGAATTTTAATGAAGTATAGACAACTCGCCTGCGCCCTGCTGCTAGGCATCATGATCCCGGCTTCAACCGTCCTGGCTCAACGGCCGCGAGCAGGAACAGGGCAGAAACCCGCGCCGAAGACTCAGACGCCGACGACCACGCCCGCTCCGCAGAAACAGACTGCGACGACTCAGACGACTCAGGCGCCGCCCGGCGCGCTCGCTATCATCAACGGTCAAACCGTCACGCTCGCGGACCTTGACCCGCAAGTGCGCGAGGTCATCGAAGGCTTCGATAAGAACATGCCCAACTTGCGGAAAGATGCGCTCGACGCTCGCATCAATACGCTCCTGTTGGAGAGCGAAGCGCAGAAGCGAAAAGTGACGGGCGAGCAATTGATGGACGCAGAGGTCAACAATCGGGTCACTGAGCCGACGGACGCCGAAATCAAAGCGGTGTATGACGCGAACAAGCAGCAGATAGGTAACGCCGATATCGCTGCCGTCCGCCCGCAAATCGTCTCATACCTGAAGAATCAGGCAGGGCAGAAACTCTCCAACGATCTCGTCACGCGACTGCGCGCCTCGCACTCGGTCGTGATGGGCACCGTGGATGTCAACGCGCCGAACCTTCCGCCCTCGACCGTGCTCGCCACCGTTGACGGTAAGACGGTCACGGCGGGCGATTTCAACGAGCGGCTGAAGCCTTTCCTCTATAAGCTGCAGAGCGAAATCTATCAATCCGAAGCGCGCGCCATTGATATGAAGATCAATCAGGTATTGCTCGAATCCGAGGCCAAGCGTCTCAATAAAACTCCGGAAGATATTTATAAAGCGGAGGTCGAAGGCAAAGCGAAAGCGCCGACGGATGCCGAGATCACCAAGTTCTACGAAGATAACAAGACGCGCATTCAGGGCGACCTGAATAGTGTGCGTGCCGACATCGCCGAACTGCTTAAAACCCAGCAATTGAATCGGCTCGAAGCCGAGTTCGCGCAGCGCCTGCGTTCCGGCGCATCAATCCAAATCTTTCTCAAAGAGCCTCAGCCGCCGGTGCTGGCTGTGAGCACGGACGACGACCCGGCGCGAGGAGACACGAGCGCGCCCGTGACCGTCGTTGAGTTCACGGACTTTCAATGTCCGGCATGCTCCGCGATGCAGCCCGTGCTGGAAGAGGTTCTGAAAACTTACGGCAACCGCGTGCGGTTCGTGGTGCGCGACTTCCCCTTGAACATTCACGAGAACGCGCGCAAAGCGGCGGAGGCTGCGGACGCGGCCGCCGCCCAGGGCAAATTCTTTGAATACATCTCAGTGCTCTTCAAGAACCAGTCGGCGCTTGATAACGCCTCCTTGAAGAAATATGCGAGCGACCTCGGTCTTGACCGCGCACGTTTCGATGCGGCGCTCGATAGCGGGCAGTACGCGGCGGAAGTGAACCACGACGTGGCGGACGGCGAAGCCTACGGTGTTGACGCGACCCCGACGCTCTTCATCAACGGCGTGCGCCTGCGTAATATGACCGCCGAAGGCCTGCGCGCGGCGATTGACAGTGCAATGGCTGCGAAGACCGCTCCAGCGCCAAGGGGCGCATCCAAGTAAGTTTTCCAGAGGCAAAGCGTTTCGCGCTCTTTATCAGAGAATCATGCGCCAGTTGTTTAGTCTGATACTGCGAGCCTTCATGCTCCTGCTCTTGGTCAGCAGTGTGCTGGCGCAGGTCTCGGCGCAGTCGCAGAAGATGATCGCGCGGCGCGCGGCAAAGATTTCAGCTGAAGGTTCGATGCAGACAAGCGAGGCGGCCAGAGGGGATGAAGTTCCCGTTTACAGCTACGAAGTGGTCAACAGTTGGCCGCACTTGAAAGGCCATTTCACGCAGGGCCTGGTCTATCATGACGGGAAACTTTACGAGAGCACGGGGCGCTATGGCTCGTCACAGCTTTGCCGCGTTGATCTCAAAACCGGCGAAGTGAAAAAGAAAGTGGACGTTGACCAGCAGTATTTCGCCGAAGGGATGACCATCTTCGGCGACCGCATCTTTCAATTGACGTGGCAGGCGCACAAAGGCTTCATTTACGATCTTAAAGATTTTAAGCAGCTCGGCGAGTTCGTTTACGAAGGTGAAGGCTGGGGCCTGACCAATGACAGCCAGTCTCTGATCATGAGCGACGGCACGAACAAGCTACGCTTTATTGACCCGCAGACTTTCACCGTGCTGCGGACCATAGCGGTTTACGATCACTCGCAGCCGCTGCTGGACTTGAACGAGCTGGAATACGTCAAAGGCGAAATCTACGCCAACATCTGGCACTCGGACAGGATAGTTTGCATTGACCCGGGCTCGGGAAAGATCATCGCCTGGATTGATCTGACGGGGCTGCGCCGGCCGGAGGATAATGACGATTCCGACAACGTGCTCAACGGTATTGCCTACGATGACAAAAACGACAGGCTGTTTGTGACGGGCAAACGCTGGTCTAAGCTTTACGAGATTAGGCTGGTGAAAAAAGGGATGTAAAATTAAGGGTGCTAAATGCAAAAGTGAGGGTAAAAGATTTATTCTTCTTCCTCACTTTTGCATTTTTAACTTTGCACTTTTAATCTCTTCAGCCGCCCATTTTAGTCTTCATATCCTGGATGAACTTGTCGAGCGCTAGTTTCCACTCGCCGCCCTCTTTAGTGAGCGGCATGGTCGCCGTTTGACCCTGAGCGGTCATGTCAACCGTCGCGCTGTCGCCGGTGATCTTCTCGTTGCTGTATTTGATATTGGCTGCTTCGGGGGGCATCTGGCCGGACTCTTCTTTCAGCATATCGTCCAGATTTTTGTTCGCCGCCTTGGCGCCATCTTCCATCAGCTTGAGCGTCCCTTGTGAGAGATGGCTCTTCATGCCTGCCACATCCTTTTTACTCGCGGCGTCAATATAGGCTTTCAGGGCATCGGTCGGAGTGGCCCCACCACCGCCCTTACCGCACGCCATGGTCAAAGCGGCCATGAGCGCCAGCGCCAACATGATCACGGGCAGTCTTCTTTTTCTCATCATTATTTCAACTTCCTTACTGCTATAGCTATAGAGGTGTTAAAGCAAGCTAGGTTCTAAGCTAAAAAGGCTAGCGAGTCAATAGCCGGGGGAAGCCCTCATTCCTCTCCTGCCTCAAACACACGTGGCGCGGATTAGTGATTATCGTTTCCGCTTTCTTTGTCGCTTTCGTTGCCGCCCTCTTTATGTTCTTCGACCGGAGGCTTCATGCTACCCATCATTTTATCAATGGCCAGCTTCCAGTCGCCGTCCTCTTTCACCATCTGCATGGTAATGAGGGGCTGGTTCGGAGCCTTGATCTCAACGGTCGCCGTGTCGCCGGTGACTTTCTCGTTGTTGAATTCGGGTGTGGGCATCTGCGCATCTCGGTCAGAGCCTTCCTTGAACATCTGGTCGAGGGTCTTCCCCTGCCCCTTGGCGATGCCTTCCATCATCTCTAATGTGGCACGAGAGAGATACCTTTTGACCGTATCCAGGTCTTTTCTCTTGGCTGCATCGTAATAGGCTTTGAGCGCATCTGTCGGAGTCGAGCCTGCCGGTTTCGCCGTGGACGGTGTGCTGCTGGTGGATGAAGTGGATGAGTTTGTGCTGTTAGAGCTATTGCCAGTGTTGGCGTTTTTACTACAGGCGGCAAACACCGTCAGCAAGAGCGCAAGAATAAACAGAAAGATTCCTTGCTCTCTGCTCTTCGTGGAGAGTTTTATAGACATGCTATCAATTTCCTCTTTCGGGGTCTGGGGATGGTTAAGGCGGGATAGTTTTAGCCTTTGTCGAGGCACGAGTCAATGGACGGGCCGATTGTGGAATGGGAATTTCGGAATTACGGATTAAGGAAAGTCGGACGCAGAAGCGGACCGAATTAATCGCCGACTTGTCCTGCCACCCGCTCCTCAGTTCTTTCAATCAGCCACCTCGGTGAGGGCTAGAGCGGCAGCCCGACGCGGCGCTGCAGGTCAATGAAGCGCGCATCTGTGCGTAAAGTGTCGAGACGCGGGTCAACCTTGAGCCAGACGAGAGCTTCCTCGCGCGCCAGATAAGATTTTTCGAGCCAGCGGAGCGCCTCGTCTCGGTCGCCGAGCGCCGCCTGGATGATGGCGAAGTGATAAGACGAAACATGCTTGCGCTCTCGAATCTCTTTCATCTCGTCGAGCACGCGCAAGGCTTCGTCGCGCCGTCCCGAGAGCACATATGTGTGTCCGAGCGCGGCTAAGATCAAAGGCGAATCGTCCAGCTGCGCCGTCTTTTGAAACTCATGAATGGCCTCCTCGTAATCGCCGCGCTGCTCGTGCGCCCAGCCCATGAAGAAATGAGTCCAGATGAAGTTCGGGTCCATCTCTATGACTTTGCGGAACTGCTCGATGGCGCGGTCATACTGGCGAGCGAAGAGAAACGAGAGACCAAGGTCCGTGTTGATTTCCAGCGAGAGCGGATCAAGCTCACTCGCTTGCTTGATCTCAAGGATGGCTTCGTTCAATCTGCCTATCAATGCCAGCGACCAACCATGCCAGTGATGAGCCGAAGCGTAACCGGGACTCAACTCGATGGCTCGCCGGTATTCGTCTTCCGCTCCCGCCCAGTCCCATTCGTAAAATGCTTTGACCAGAGCGAGCGAGGCGTGGGCTTCGGCGAGCGCTTCGTCTATCTGCAAAGCCTTCTCCGCCGCCGCGCGCGCTTTCGGCATGGCTTCGTTCGGCGGAAGATGCGCCGACGAGAGCGCATAGTAGGCATCGGCCAGCCCGGCGTAGGCCAGTGCATACTCGGGGTCAATGTCTATCGCCTGTCGAAAATGGCGGATGGCATTGTTGAGGGCATCCTTCGTCATCTTGCTCAGACAGAAACGGCCTTGCAGGTAGAGACGATATGCCTCGGTGTTGTCTGTATAGCGTTTGACCAGCAGTTTCTTCTCTTCGCCCGTCAGCTTGATTCTGAGCTTTTCGGAAATCTCCTCTGCGATCTCTTCCTGAATTTCAAAGATGTCGGCTGACTTACGCTTGTACTGCTCGCCCCAGAGTTGAGAGCCGTCTGCCGTGTCAACCAGTTCTATCTTGATAATCAGGTTGTCGCCGAATTGAAGGACGCGCCCCGTCATCACGGCGCGCACCGAGAGATCGCGGCTCACTTCCGCGACATCGACCGTTTTACCTTTGTAGCGAAAGACCGTGGCGCGCGCCATGACTTTTAGTTGCGGCAACTGAGAGAGCGTATTGATGATGCTCTCGGTGATGCCGTCCGAGAGATATTCTGTGCCGGGGTCTGCGCTCCCGTTTTCGAGAGGCAGCACGGCGAGCGAATCTATTGCGCTGGGCCGGATGCTGCCCGTCGGCTGATTGGAAGGGGGCGGCGGCTGGAGAGAGGACGGGCGATGCGGGTTGCCAAGCTCATCCGTGTAGAGATTGAAGAGATGAACCTCAACGCCGTGCTTGACTCTGGTCGTCCCCAAATCGTCTAAATGCTCGTCGCGGTCGCCTATCTCGCGGACGACTTCGGCCATCGCTTGCGAGAGCAGGATGTGTCCGGCGTCGCCGCAGTCCATCACGCGCTGCGCGATGTTGATGCCGCTGCCCGCCACGTCCCTTTGCCGGTTGGCGTCAACCGTTCTTAAAACCGGCCCGCTGTGAATGCCCATGCGGAGCTGCACGTCCGGGTTGGCCAGCAGCGCGCGGCTGACCTGGAGAGCGCAGCGCACGGGAGCCTCCGGGTCAACGAAGAAGACCAAGGCCATGCCGTCGCCGGTCGATTTACAGATCAGCTTATCCTGGCCTTGCGCGCGCCGGAACTCGTCCGTATTGCTGACAATTTCGTTCAGCTTCTGCTGAAGATAGAACTGCTGGTGGATACGGTGCTTCGAGAATCCAACTAAATCCATGAAGAGCACGTGAGCGATTTCCGGCGTCGAAGGCTGGTTCGAGTCCAGACGGATGGTCTCCATCCCATGAGTGTCTTCGGTCTCGCGCCCGCCCGCCATCACGCGGACTGTTTGCGCGTCAGCCCGCACCTGGGTGGCCTCCGCAGCGTTTGCTGGCTTTGATTCCGAGGGTGCGGTTGTGTGCAGCGCCGCGCTCCCAAGCTCAATCCCGCGCTTGAGCTCTCGCAAATCCACGCTCAAATCCCTGACGTTCTGGTAACGCTCCCCGCGTTCTTTCGCCAGCACCTTCGAGATGATGCGCTGCATCTCGGGCGATGCGTCCGGTTGCAGACGCGCCAGGGGCTGCGGCTCTCGGTCGAGGATCGCCACAATCACATCGCTCGGCGTGGGGCCGCCGAAGGGCGCGCGCCCCGAGAGCATCTCGTAGAGCACGACGCCGAAGCTGAAGATGTCCGTGCGCTCATCAACGCGGAGCCCGCGCGCCTGTTCGGGCGACATATAGGTGACCGTTCCAATGACGATGCCGGGCGCGGTGTCCGGAAGCGCGAGGCCGTTGGGGCCTGTGTTCGCTCGGTGCTCGGTCAGTTTGGCTAATCCGAAGTCAAGGACTTTCACATAGCCGTCGCGCCGAATCATGATGTTCTCGGGCTTGATGTCGCGGTGAACGATCCCTGCTTCATGCGCCGCCGAAAGAGCCGAGGCGACCTGTAGACTGACGTCCAACACTTCATCAATCTTCATGCGTGAGCGCGACAGGCGGTCACGCAAGGTCTCGCCGTCAATAAACTCGGTGGCGATGAAGTGCGTGCCTTCGGCCTCGCCGATCTCATAGATGGTCAGAATGTTTGGGTGATTAAGGGCCGAGGTGGCGCGCGCCTCCTGTTGAAAGCGGCGCAGGCGGTCTTCATCCTGCGTGACATTGGCGGGAAGCAGTTTCAGCGCCACCGGTCTCTCAAGTTGCGCGTCGTGCGCCAGATAAACTTCGCCCATGCCGCCCGCGCCGATGGGGGAACGAATCTGGTAGCGACCGATCTGGGTGCCTGCGGGGATGGTCATCCGTTATGGCTGAAAGCCTGAGTGCACAACAAGTAGAGCTTTAACTCTCTGACACATTTTCGGAATATCAGGATAACGTAAGGATTAAGGCAGGGCAACTTACATCGCCTGGGTGGAGAGGGTCTCTCAAGTGACCCTCGAAAAAACTTGCAATTCAATTTGAAATGGGCAATGCTATGCGGCGAAATTATCTTTGAGCTTCCTGTACCATCGTCTTATCTCAGTGTGGGAAGAATCTCCTCTTGCTATCGTAGTAAATGTCGCGGATAAACCCGCGTTTTCTTTAGCTGCCATCCATAATTCTGGAGAGGTTAGAAGTATGGTGCAGTTGGCCCGCATTCGCTTTTGCCGATAATCGGAGGAAGAAAACTCTATGAAAGAGATGCAACAGCCACAGTCCGAGAGCGCAGCCCCGCCCTTTAGGATAGACGAAAAGCTGCATCAGATACTTTACAAGCCCGCCTCAAGACCAACACTTGAACCGGAGAGAGAACTACAGACTCTGCCGGAACCCGTCTTCCCACAGAATACGGATGGGAAAGAGATGACGAAGTCCGAATATCAGAAGCGCAATGCCGTTCGGGCGTGGCGCTCGTGGGGCGCTCCCTACTTCAAGTCACGCTGGCATCGCAATGAGCTGAGGCCCATCATCCCTTACCTGTTCACCGAATGGAAATGCAATCTGGATTGTCACTACTGCTGGTCCTATAACAACAGGGTCAAGGGCATGACCGAGGACACGGCGCGGCGCTCGATTGACTGGCTCCACTCAATCGGCTCGCGCGTGCTGGCCCTGATGGGTGGCGAACCGCTGCTGCGCCCCAACTTCATTCACAAAGTCACCTACTACGCGGCCAAGAAGGACTTCTTCGTCTATCTGCCCACGAACGGCCGGTTGATGAAGCCGGAAGTGATTGACAAGCTCGGCGATGCGGGTCTGGCGACCGTTAACCTTGCCATCGATTCCGTCGAAGATAGACCGGAACTTCCGAAGGCTTTGAAGCCCATCATGCCTTACTTCGAGTATCTGGTGAAAAATCAGCATCGCTACGGCTATACCATCGCCTTTAATACCAACATCACACGCATCAACATGGAGGATGTCAAACAACTGGCCGAAATCGCGCACGACAACAACATCGCCATTGACTTCCACATCAACGAAACGCCGATGATGGAGCAGACGCACTTCAAGCATCTGGACAAGAACAGCACCTACCTGCAGCCCGATGACTGGCCGAAGGTTGATGAGTTAATGGAGTACCTGCACGAAAAACGGGCCGCCGGCTACAAGATGGTCAATCCGAAACAGCACATGGATGACATGCTGAAACTGATGCGCGGCGAGATTGCTCCCTGGAACTGTCGCGCAGGTCAGAACTCTCTCATTATTCGCACGGACGGCACGCTCGCTCCCTGCTTCCCGATGTATTCGGCAACACACGATTGGGGGACGGTCGGGGATCACAAGTTCGACTTCAAACAGCTCGACGAGATGAAAAAGAGCTGCTCGAAGCATTGCCTTTCGACGTGCAATTACATTCTGGGCTATTGCTACGACACCATGCGCGTGCTTGGATGGATAGGCAAACAGGCGCGGCGCGGATTCAAAGGCGTGACGGGCAGTTTCTAATCTCGGTTCACGAACGTAAGAGAGTCAAATTTCATTTCAGGCAAGAACGTGTCGGCACGTGTCTCAGCGAAATGGGCATCAAGCTGGCACGTTCTTGCCTGAGAATGCCATTTAATCCGTAAAGGACAACCCCCACCCGAACTATTAGCTCGCTGCCAACATAGGTTCTTCACAGTGACAAAAACGCTGTCAAGATCAGAAATCATCACCGCTGGCTTAAAGCCGGAAATGTTTATTGAGGGCAGCAAACCCCTCTTGACCCGGTCAGGCTTGTGGCTGTTTTTGGCGGTGCTGGTGCTCGGCGGCTTCTCTCTTCGAGTGACGAATCTGAGCGCCGAAGGATTCAGCGAGGATGAGCTCAACAAACTGAATGCAGTCGCAGATTATCGCGCACACGGGCTGACCTCGGCCAACGGCGAGCATCCCTTTCTCATGAAGGCCTTGCTGACCGCCAGCCTGATGATGGCCGAGCGCTGGAACTCGCTTGGCATCGTGAACGAGAATCCATCACGGCTTCACGTCTCCGTCGAGACGGCGTTGCGCCTGCCGTCCGCCATCTTCGGGGCGCTCATCCCCATCCTGCTCTATTTCGTCGCGGCGGAGCTGTTCGGCATGGAGGTAGGGCTGATAGCTGCCGCGCTGTGGGCGTTTGAGCCGAGCGCGATAGCCTTTAGCCGCATCGCTAAAGAAGATGTCTTCTTTCTCTTCTTCTTCCTGCTCGCAAACATCTTCTGGCTGCGCGGGCAGCGCGTAGCCGAAGGCGAGTCGGGACGCAACCCGCAACCTTACTACTGGGCGACGGGAGCTGCTTTCGGCGCGATGCTGGCCTCCAAATACATCGCCTTCTTTATCGCCATCAGCATCAGCTACAACTATATCTTTCAGGGATTGCCAACGACCCGCTGGGTGATAGGCAAGAAACGCTACCTGATAATTTTCGCCGTGATGGGCGCGGTCTTTTTGCTACTCAATCCGACAATCCTGCTGCCCGGAACGTGGCGCGAGATGCTGGCCTTTGCTTCGTACCAGAAACTCGGCCATGACGCCTACGAGTTCATGGGCAAACTCTATCCGCACAAGATGACGGATTGGCTGAGCGGCGTACCGTGGTACTTTTATTTCGTCTTTATCGGCGTCAAGACCAGCATTCCAACGATCCTCGCGTTCCTCGTCGGCCTGCCATTAATCTTTCGTCGCAGGTTCGGCGACGGGCGCTACTTTCTGTTCTTCTGGGTGGCATTCGGGTTCGTCCCCTTCTGTCTGGTCGGCGGCAAGTTCACGCGCTACTTCACGACATCGCTGCCGATTCTGTTCATCATTGCTGCCATCGGCATCCAATTCATCGGCCGCCGGGTGGCGCGCCTGATTACCCTCCAGTTCGCGGGACATTCCCTGAAGAGTTACCTGCCAGCATCGCTGGCGCTGCTTCTGATACTCTTTTCGATACGAGCATCCGTCAGTGCCGCGCCATATTACAGGCTCTATACGAATATGATCGGGGGAGGACGAGCGGGCACGAGCTACTTCTTTCCGCAGGACGATCTCTATGACGCGGGCATTCGCCCAGCCATGTTTGAGATTGCCGGGCGCGCTCCACAGGGCGCGCGCGTGGCGAGCGAGACGCCGGGGCTTGCCGAATATTATGCGAAGCAGGCTAATCGCCCTGATTTACAGTGTGTGCTGCTTTCCGACCCGGTTGTCCAAGCGGAGTTAAAGGCGGGCGACCTCATCATCGCAGCGCGCGGGCGGCGCTACTTCAGCAATGAGGAGTTCCTGTCGAAGTTGCAGCAATCGAGGGCGCCTGCCTTTCAGGTTTTTCTGGGAGAAGTGACGGCGGCGGAAGTCTATCAGTTTTAGATCAAAGCTCGTCCGTCAAGCCTCGCTCAGGACAGATGACTGCGCTGTTTTGTGAAAGATTGCGGCTCGAATACAGGACCAGGGCATGAAACTTTTTTCAGCGTCAGCTACATTCTATAAATCAATCCTGCCGTGGCTGTTTCCTCCAGCTTACCTGATACACGTGACCGAAGAGTATCTGGGCGGAGGCGCTTTGAACACGGCAGCCAGCGCGAACCTGAAAGGCGTCAATCTCACAGCCAGCCAGTTCGTCATCATCAACGGGCTGGCCTTCTTGCTGCTGATACTGGGCATCTTCCTGTCGAGGATCTTCAAGTTTCCTGATTGGCTGCTGGTTTGTCTGGGAACCATCCTGCTCATCAACGGCATCACACACAGCGTCAGCACCGTGGTGAAGACTGAATACAGTCCTGGATTAATTACCGGCATTCTGATCTTCATGCCTCTGGGAGTCCTGACATTGATTGGACTGAAAGCAAGGATGAGCACGCGCAGGTATCTGGTCGCGGTGATGGTTGGCATCGCCACCCATGGAGTCATCACGTTACTGGCTTTACGCGGAGACCGTTTGTTCAGACTGTGATGATTGTTTATAGTGAATCAAAATACGGCATAACTTTTCGCATCCAGGGGGTCTCGTCTTTGTCTTGCCATCTTCTGCTGTGTCTCGCCATCTTCGGCTGCAGCTTCTTCGCAGCCGAACGGAAATCTCAAGCCCAGCTTCCTTCTTCAACTCCGCAACCCGCGGCCGCGTCTCCGACTCCGTCGGCGCTACCGACACCGAAGACGCCATCTTCATTAAAGCTTGAACGCAACTTTTTCAAGAATGTCCTGCGCGATCAGGCGGCGATCTGGACCTCGCCGTTTTCATTGCGCGCAAGGGATGCTCTGTGGCTGGCTCCGTTAGGCGGCGGAACCGCTCTATTACTCGCCACCGACCGACCGATGGCGAATGAAGTGGACGGCGGCGGAACCTTGCAACCGATCAGCCGGAGCCTCAGTCATTTTGGCTCGCCTTACTGGACGGGCGGTGTGGCTGGCGCCTTCTATCTGTTGGGACAGTTGCGACACAATGCCCGCGCGAAAGAGACAGGACTGCTTGGCGTGGAAGCGCTCGTTAACGGAGCGCTGGTGGTCGAGTCGGTAAAACTTATCACGCAGCGCCCGCGCCCGCTCGATGATAAATATCACCGGGGGTTTTTCTCGGGCGGGTATGCATTTCCATCCGGCCACGCCATGTCAGCGTGGGCAGTCGCCACCGTGGTCGCTTACGAGTACGGTGAGCGTCGGCCCCTGGTGCGAATCGGGGCTTACGGCTTGGCCAGCGCCGTGAGCCTTTCACGCTATGGAGGACGGAGGCACTTCTTGAGCGATGCGTTCGTCGGCAGCCTCATCGGCTACGGCATCGGGCGATACGTCTTCTTCAAGCACCATGATCGAAATCTGGATTCACAAGAAGGGCATGGTGATTTCAAGCCGCCCTCCAAGCTCTGGCCCTCGGCCACGCCTTACATCCAGCATGATGCGAGAAACTCACGCCAGTATGGGATGACATTCATGTGGAATTTTTAGACGGCGCCGTAAGGCCAGAGCCGCCCTGAGAGTAAACCATCAAGGGCGGCCCTGGCTTTTCTTTACATGAAACTCAGAGAACGCTTGTTATTTGCCGACAATCAACAGCGTGAACGTTCCGGGCACAATGCTGGGGCGCGGACGTGGACGCTCAGGCGTCGGCGCGGGCGGAGGTCCGAACTCCGCTGTGATCAGATAGACTTGATGCGTCTTCGGGTCAAAAGTCATGGTGCGCGCGCCTCTTTGTGTTTTGGCGTTCTCCACGACGCTGAACTTATCGGGTGAGTCTTCGTGAACGACCGTGAGCGTGCCTTCGCCGTTTGAGCTAAAGGCCAGTCCCGCCTCCGCATCGAAGCCCGCCGCGTCCGGCCCGCTCCCGATAGCCACCGTCGTGACGAGTTTGCCGCTCTCAGCATTCAAGACGGCCATCTGTTTGTTGGAGCAGACCGAGAAGAGTCGCTTGTGCTTGCGGTCAAAGGCGAGTCCGGAAGGCTCTTCACAGGGCGCCAGCGACCAGCGATTGAGGACGGCGAGCTTGCGCGTATCCAGTTCGACTATCTGGCTCTTGTCCTCAAGGTTGACGAAGACGCGCCCCGCTTCGTCTGAGACGGCAAACTCCGGGCGGCCTCCAAGAGCGATGGTGCCCGCGACTGTTTCCGTCTGCGGATCAATCGCGGTCGTGTCCTGGCTCGCGCCGTTCATGGTGAAGACGCGTTTCGACGCCCCGTCGTAGATGATCGCGTCCGGGTTCTTTCCGACCGGAATCTGTTTGATCGTCTTCAGAGTTTTAAGGTCAAAGACCGTGACGGAATTGTCGCGCCCGTTACTGGTAAAACCCTTGTTCAAATCTGAAACTATGGCGATGCCGTGCACGCCTGAAGTATTGGGGATGTCGCCGATGATTCCGCCTGAGTCTGCATCCACCACCATCACGTGCGTCGAGCGCGAGATGTAGAGACGGCGCGCACGCGCGTCAATCGTCAGATAATCCCAGCCGCCTTCGCCGCCGAGCTTGATCTGCTTGATCACATGATAGCCCGACTGTGGGAAGACTTGCGGGCTCGTCAGAGACATGATGAAAAGTAAAAGCAGAAGGGAAATATGTAAACTGCGCCAGCCGAGAATCTTCATGGTGGACTCCTGTTCAGAAAAAAGAGGAAGGAGTTTTCAATTGCTCCTCCCTCTTCATGGGTGCTCAATCACCGGGCTGATTGATTAACGTTACCGGTTATTGTTTCCTTCACGTCGTTCTTCGCGTCTTTCCTGACGCCGGTGCCAGCGTCTGTGATGACGCCGACGACGCCTTCGCTCGTGCCTGTCCTCACGCCGTTCGTTGTTCTGCAGTGTAGACTTAGCGCTGGTGTTCTTTGCGCTCGCGAACTGTCCAAGGCTGAACACAAAGATTAGTGCCAGCAGGATACTTAGTCTCTTTGTCACGATTATTCTCCATTATTCGTCAAAGTTAAAGTCAGGGGCCATTGGTTAAATGGGAGAGACATATCGTGATGGCAACCTTCATGCCGCCGCGGGCGGAATGATTTCTTTGGAAACTGAAGCTTGGGACGCAAGCCAGCTGTGGCAGATCTGCGCCCGAACGCAAGAACGTCACAAAAATCATGCTCTTGCTTTGCGATGAAGCACGTGATCGCCAAAGGCGATGGTGCAGACCCAGACGAGCGCCGCCGCATATCCGGCCAGCACATCGCTGGGGTAATGAACGCCCAGATAAATTCGAGAGAATCCGATGATGACGATGAGCAAGACGGCCAATGCCCATACGACAATCCGCGCTGCCCATCCCTTGAGACGAACGGTGATGAGAGCGGCGAGCGTGCCGTAGAAGCAGAGAGAATAGAGCGCATGCCCGCTGGGGAAGCTGTAGGAAGATGGCGCGGTGAGGCCGAAGAAGGGTACGGGGCGAGCGCGATGAAACGAGAGCTTCAGCGCAACGTTGAGCACAAATGCTCCAAGCATCGTAATGGTAAACAGAACGAGGGCGTGCACCCACTTGACGCGAAAGAAAATGATGAGCACGCTCACACTGAGCAGGATCAACACGAGAGTCGAGCCGAGCAAGGTCATCGCCGACATCAGAGAGGTGAGCGCCTGTCCCGCGTGTTGTTGGACAAAGGCCCGCACTCCTTCATCAAAGGCGCGCGTCTCGCCCTCCAGCATCTCTTCGGCGAGCCAGACGAAAAGCACGGCGGCGGCTGCTGCTGCCGTCAGGCCAACCAGCATGATGGGCCCGATAGTGCGGAGCGTCGCCTTAATCTTTCGAACAAATCCCTCGCCCGAACTGCTCTGCTCTCTGTTCACTATATTTGATGTGGTCGCGCGCCCTCATCCTCTCTGCGAAGCATCGCATAGATAGTCGGGGTCACGACAAGCGAGAGGAGAAGTGCCACAGCCAGTCCGCCAATGACAGCGATGGCGAGCGGTTGCAAAAGCTCAGCGCCTGCGCCAAAGGCGAGAGCGAGCGGGAGCATGCCGAGGATTGCCGCGAGGCTCGTCATCAACACGGGGCGGAAACGCCTGCGCCCTGACCTGAGCAGCGCCTCGCGCAGGGTGTCGCCCGCCGTCAGATGTTCCTCAACCGCGTCCAGCATCAGAATGCCGTTTTTGGCGACGATGCCGACGACCATAATCATGCCCATCAGGGAAACGACGTTCAGCGTCATCCCGGTAACCAACAGACCGAGTAAGACGCCGCCGAGCGCCAGGATAGCGCCGGCGACAATCGAGACGGGATGCGCGAAGGAGCGAAACTCAATGAGCAGCGTGATGAAAACGAGCACGACCGCCAGCACGAGCGAGAGCGCCAGTTCACGAAAGCTCGCCTGCTGTTCCTGATAAAGTCCGCCGTACTCAATGGTCATCCCCGGCGGGAATTTCACAGTCTTCGCCAGCTGGGATTGAATCTGTGAAACGGCAGTGCCGAGGTCGGTTCCTTCCAGCCGTGCCGTCACCGCCACGAACTGGCGCAAGCCCTCGCGGTCAATCTCCGTCTGCCCTTTGTCATAAGTTATGTCCGCAACTTGATCCAGGCGGAAGAGCGTGCCGGACGTGGAGCGCACCTGTAGAGCGCGCAGCGCGTCGAGCGAAGTGCGCAACTGCGATGGGAAGATGACGCGGACATTAATGATCCGTCCCTGTTGCAGGATGGATGAAGACGTGTCGCCAGACATGGCCGTCGTCACGGTCGCGGCCACATCCGAGGCCGTGACGCCCAGTTGCGCCGCGCGCTCCGGGTCAATCTGAAAAGTGACGGCCGGGCCGCTGACCACGACGCCGTTGAAGGTGTCCACCACACCCGGCACATTCTTAATCGCCGTCTCGACTTCGTCAGCTTTGGCGTCGAGCGCGCGCGTGTCTTCGCTGAAGAGCTTGATCTCGATGGGCGAAGGGGAATTGGTCAAATCCCCTATGACGTCCGTGAGGATGCCCACAAACTCGATCTCCAATGCAGGCTCTGAGGATTCGATTTGCTCGCGCAGGTCATTCATCACTTCATCGGTCGGGCGCACATGTCCGGGCTTGAGCTTAACCATATAGTCGCCTGTGTTCGGCTCCGTGATGGCAAAGCCCATTTGCAGTCCCGTCCGGCGCGAATAGGTTTCGACTTCGGGCGTCGCTTTCAACATCTCTTCGACATGGCGGAGGATGCGGTCCGTTTCCTGAAGCGAAGAGCCGGGCGGCGCAGTGTAGTCCAGCACGAACGCGCTCTCGTCAAACGCCGGCAGGAACTCGGAGCCGAGACCGCGATAGAGAAAGTACGCGCCTGCCAGCACCCCGGCCATAATCAGCAGCACAATCAGGCGATGATCGAGCGCGTGGCCCAGCACCCATTCGTAGCGCCGGATGATGGCGCGCAAAAACGGTCCTCCCTGCTCTTCTTCCTCTTCGCGCTGTTGGTCAAGCGCTGCGCCTTCCACGGGCGGCGGCGAAGGTTTATCCTCTTCATCCTGCTTTCGTTTGGCCTTCACAAATCGCTCTGCGAGAACGGGAGTAAACGTGAGCGCCAGCACCAGCGAAGTGAGGAGCGCGACGGCCATCGTCAGCGCGAGCGAACGGAAGAAGACGCCGGTGACGCCAGTCAGGATCGTCAACGGCAGAAAGACCACGACGGGTGTGACGGTCGAGCCGATAATCGGGACAGTAATCTCGCTAATCGCGCTCTGGACAGCCTCGCGTCTGCCTTGCCCGCGCGACATGTGCGTGTAGATGTTTTCGACGACGACGATAGCATCGTCAATCACCAGCCCGATGGCCGCTGCCACGCCGCCCAGGGTCATCAAGTCGAATGAAAGTCCGACCAGATACATCGCCAGAATGGTGATGAGGATCGTGACGGGGATGACGAGGATGGCGACGAAGGTCGTGCCCCAGTTGCGTAGGAAGGCGTAGAGGATGATGACCGAGAGCAGCAGTCCGATGAGGATTGAGTCGCGCACCGATTTCATGGACTCGCGCACCAGCAGCGACTGGTCGTAGAAGGGAGCGATATGGACGTCCTTGGGCAGCAGCGGGCGCACGGCATTGAGTTCCGCCGTCACTTCATCAACGACCGTGACGGTGTTGGCGTCGGGCTGCCGATTGATGTTGAGAAGTACTGCCGGGTGCCCGTCGGCGACGACAATGGTGTATTGCGGCTCGAAGCCCTGCCCGACCGTGGCCACATCTTCGAGCTTGACGGGCGCTTTGTTGACGACGGCGACGACGATTGAGTTTAGTTGATCGGGCGTCACGGCCTGCCCGCTGACGAGCGCCAGCTCCAGTTGGTGGTTCTCTTCAATCAGACCGGGGCTGGCGATAATGTTTGAGTTCTTGACGGCGTCCGAGACCTGCTGTACGGAGACGCCGTGCGCGACCATGCGCGCCTCGTCAATCGTGACGTGATATTCGCGCACCTGCCCGCCGGCGACGGCGACAATCGCCACGCCCGGCAGTCGCGCCAGACGCGGGCGGATGACGTTGTTGGCGATGTCTCTGAGGCTGGCGGGATCGCGCGTGTCGGAAATCAGGCTGTAGCCTGCGACCGGAAAGATGGCGAATGTCAGCCGCTCGACATTACGAATCGCGGCGGTCGGCGGCAAGGTTGAAGTGAGCTGCGAGAGTCGCGCCTGCACGAGTTGCAGAGACTGTTTGATGTCCACGCTCCAATCGAAGAAGAGGTCAACCTGGCAGGAGCCGCGCTGGGTCACAGAGCGGATGCGCGTGATGCCGGGAATGCCGTTCATCGCCTCTTCAATCGGGCGCGTCACAGAGACAAGTGTTTGCTGCGCGGGCACGACGCCGTTGTCTAAGGTGATGACGATGCGCGGGAAGTCTGTCGAGGGGAAGATGGCGATGGGCAATTGCCACGCACTGTAGAGCCCCGCCGCGCAAAGGAGCGCGATGATGACGAGCACGGCACGCTTCTGTTCTGAGATGAGTGCGGCAAGCTTCATGGCTCGTCCTTTTTCTCGCCCCCTGCGTCGCCTTTCTTCTCGTCGCCGGCGTCGCCCTTCTCTTCTTCATTATCCTCGCTCACTTCGACCTTCGTCCCATCGGGCAATGCATAGTTGCCTTCGATGACAACCGTCTCGCCGCCTCGTAGGCCTTCGGTAATCTCCACCAGTTCGCCGGTTCGAATGCCGACAGTGACTTTCGTTTCGTGCGCGACCGATTCGGCATCCACGACCATCACCGTACCTTCGCCGGCATTGGTCGCATCGAGCGTCACTGCTGAAGCGGGCACAACCACGGCGTTCGTCTTTGAGTTAGCTGCCACCGTGACCTGCGCTGCGCCGTTTGCTCTGAGCTTTCCCGCTCCATTGCCGAGCGTGACCCAAACCTCGACGGTGCGGTTTGCAGGGTCAACGGCGCGGCTGATGAGCGTGACCTGTCCTGTCATGGGTTCGCCAGGCATGTCTGTCGGCATGACGGTCGCAGAGTCTCCGACCTTCAACTGTGCGGCAACCGTATCGGAGAAGGGAGCCTTCACGATTACTTCACTAATGTCGGCAATCGTCACGAGCGTCGTGCCGGAAGAGACGAAGCTGCCTTCGTAAAGGGCTTGGTCTGTCACGACGCCCGTGATGGGTGCACGGATAGTCGCATAACTTAACTGCGCGTCGAGCGTGCCCAAGTGTTGCGCGGCCTGATTAACGCGCGCTTGAGCCTGCGCGCGGTCGTTAGGGTTGAGCGCGCCGGTCCGCAGGGCGATTGTCTGTTCGGCGAGGCGCAGGTCGTCTTCGGCCTTCGTTAGATCAAGCTGTGAGGCTTCAAGGTCTTTCTTCGAGATGCCGCCTTTATCGTAAAGAGCCCGGCGGCGCTCATAAACGGTGCGCGCATTGGCGGCAGCGGCGCGCGCGTCGCGCAGGGCTTTTTGGTCCTGCGCGTTGTTCTGTGGAATCGTTCCCGTTTCGACGCTGCGGGCATTGGCTTGCGCTTCGTTGAGCGCGGCCGCCGCCTCGCCGCGCTGGGCCTGAAGATCGCGCGACTCAAGCACGGCGATGACATCGCCAGCATGCACGACCCTGTTCTTCAGTTGCGGCATCTGTTTGATCTGCGCGCTGATCTTGGCCGAAACCTGTGCCGTGTCGCGCGGGAAGACTGTGCCGAGCGCATTGACCTCAGCCGCAATCGTCTGCTTCTCCGCCCGGCCCACGCGCACGCTCACCGTGACTGCAGTCTCTTCGGTCGTGGTTGTCGCAGCACTCCGACGCGACCTCCACACCAGCACGACGATAATGATGATCAGGACGAGAGCTGCCGCCGACATGATGATGATGCGCTTGCGCCGCGCGTCCGTCCGCCAACGCCTGGTGACTTCTAAACTAGATTCCTCAGAGGTTGTCATCTCTTCGTCGGCTTGTTCATTCACTTCTGGCATGTCGTTCATCTCTTCACCGTACTTCATTGTCCCGCTGCCTGACGCAATCTAGCGAGCGCCACCTGATAGTCGAAGAGCGCCTGGTAGAAAGCCAGTCTCTGCGCGGCCAGAGTCGTCTGTGCATCGGTCACTTCGATGATCTGCGCCTCGCCCGCGCGGTAACGTGCGATGGAAGCGTCCAGGTTGCTCTGGGCCTGCGTGATGCCTGTGGCGGCGATGCGTATGCGCGTGGCTGCCGAGAGCGCTTGGGTGCGCGAGGAGTTGAATTGTTGAGTGAAACCGCGGATCGCCTGAGCGCGCTCGTTCTCTGTAATTTGGAGGCGCACCTGGGCCTGTCGCTCTTTGCTGCGAGTGGCTCCCCAGTCAAAGATCGGGATTGTCAGACTAAAAGCTGCTGAGAAGCCCGTATGCTCTTTGAGGCGCATGAATCCTAGAGAGTCTGTGTCGAAGCCGCCGTTGAGCGAGTAAGAGAGCTGGGGGAGACGGTCGGCGCGCGCGACCCGGATGTCCTGCTCGGCTGCGCGTCTCTGAGCATCAAACTGTGCGAACTCGGGGCGGCGCGAAATAGCGTCCGCAGTGAAACCCAGCACTTCACCAGCGGACGGAACCGACATCTCCAGATCGGTGGCCGTAATTGGCTTCGCGGAATCATAACCGACAAGGACGCGCAGGGCGTCTGCCGCCACAGATTCATTGGCCCGCGCACGCTCTAATTCATCGAGCCTCGTGGTTGTTTGAAGCTGTGCCCGTGTGAGATCAACAGAAGCAACTTCTCCGCCGCTTAAAAGGAGCGAAGTTATGTTCTCGAACTCCCGTGCAGCGGCCAGGTTCTGCTCTGCGCTGCGGCGCTCGGCTGAGGCGAGTGCCAGCCCGTAATAAGTTTCGATGGTCGCCTGTGCGAGCGAGCGTCGAGCAATCTGTGACCCGGCGCGCGCCGCATCGAGCAGTGCGCGATTACGAGCAAGCGTCGCGCGCAAGCGACCTGAGATATCAATGTCACCGGCGACGTTGACAAAACCCTGATATTCGCTGATGGCGTTATTGGCGATAAAACTGGGCGCGCGCGGCTCGCCCGGCGACAATCCGAGGGCAGGCGAAGTATAAATATATGCGAGTGGGCTGGTGACTTTCGGCAAGAAGGAGGCTTGTGCCTGCTTCACGTCCTCAGCCGCGACGCTCTCATTCAACTGTGCCTGTTGCAAACCTGAGACTTGCGCGTTAGCCAGACGCAGGGCATCGTCAAGCGTGACGGGAGCGTTCGTCTGTCCGGCAGGCGAAGCCGTCTGAGGTATAGCAGAGGGCGAAGCCGGTGTGGTCGAAGGCGACGGGGTTGCAGACGGCGATGGTGTCGTCGAGGGGGATGGAGTCGTTGTGGGCGACACAACCGCGCTTGGCGAAGGTGCTGGCTGAGCGGGCGTCGGAGACGGCCTTATCTGAGGTGAGGGCGTAGCTTGAGGCGAGGGACTCGTTTGAGGCGACGGGGTCGCTTGGGGAGAAGATGACGGGTAAATGGATTGCGTAGCTGGCGGGAGCGGGGTGACAGGAGTTGATGGTTGCTGACCATACACAGCTCTTGTCGCAGTCAGAAGTGACGCCGCTATGAAAAAAATCTGAAGCAGCCGGGCCGCGCTCATTTAGCAGTTAGCTCCTCCACATTCGTTAAGTGCCCGGACTCTTGCAAACTCACCCGGCTGTCATCTACATCTCTGAGCGCAGCACCAGCGCCGTACTCAGTCTTGTGGCGTCGGCAAAAACTTTACAGGCTTAACACCTGATTAAGTAGGAAATGTGTCCGTTTGATTCATAAACTGTCAACTCATCCTTGACCTTTAGGGATTAATTGTCCGTCAGGTCCGACCTTGATCTCCATAGATTTGCCACCTTTCCTGATGTGCGCTTCGTAGGCGACCACAACGCTGCCTTTCGTGATTGATTCGATCATCCCGATCTTGCCTGTGCCAGCTCTCTGCACGATAGTTGTTTTGACCGCTGGTGGCAGAGATGCCAGAGTTACCTGCTCTTCGATTTCCACAACAACACCGTTCGAGTCAATCAACACATCCTTGTTGTGGCCGTTGATCTGCAATTCGACCTCGTAGTTGGTCTCCCCGTTTTCGGTCTCCTGTGCGAGACCACGGATGACTGCTCCTTTGCTCTGTTCGCGCACGGTTTTCTGAACTGCGGGAGGCAAATCTTTCATCTTCACGCTCTTTTCCTGATCCTGAGCAAGAAGCCCGCGCGCCACCTTTTCGTCCGCGTTACGTGGACCTGGCATTTTAGGCAGAGCCGTAGAAATCGAAAGGCCAGCCGCCAGGACGATAGCCGACATCATCACCACCAATGTTAAGTAACGTTTCATTATCACATCTCCTCCTTAATTCAAACTGTTTCGCCTATTTCATCGCTCGAAGATATGAATGCTCCTCTATTTGAATGATGCGTGATTACGCAGTTTACACAATGGAAGATGACAGGAAGATTACGCCTTATTAGAAGGTTGCCGGAAGGGTGATCAGGAAAGTGCTGCCCGTTTGGTCGGAGCGTTCGAGCGCGATACTTCCACCATGCACCTCTGCGATCCAGGAGGCGATGGAGAGGCCGAGACCAGCGCCGACCGCTTGCCCATCTCTGCCGTGACGCGCGCGCGCCTGATCCACGCGATAAAAACGGTCAAAGACGTGCGGTTGAGCTTCCGTGGGGATGCCCGCGCCGGTGTCTTCGATCCTGATGATGTAGTGCTCGCCCTCGCGCCCGATGTCCACGCGAACATGGCCGCCCGCCGGAGTGTATTTAATCGCGTTGTCAAGCAGGTTCAGCACCATGCGCCGGAAGAGTCCCTCATCACCACGCAGTAGTAACTCACCTTCAGAGTGTTGATACTGAATCTCAAGGCCGTGTTGCGATGCAAGTGAGCGAAGAGCGCGCACGCACTCGCCGACGGTTTCGTCCAGATAGAAAGCCGTCTGTTCGGCTTGGTATTGCCCGGCGTCCGCGCGGGTCAAGGTGAAAAGGTCTTCGACGATGCGGGTCAACCTGCGCCCTTCATCGAGCAGGATGGCGAGCGATTCGCGGTACTCTTCCACGCTTCTCACTGTTTGCGAGAGCGCGACTTCGGCTTCGCCGCAGACGATGGCGACAGGCGTTCTCAGCTCGTGCGAGGCATCGGCCATGAAGCGGCGCTGTTGCTCGAAAGAGAGGTCAAGACGCGCCAGTAGCTCATTAAAGATGCGCGCGAGTCGCCCGAGCTCGTTGCGCGAACTGGGCTCAGGGAGACGTTCGTTCAGATTAGACGCGCCGATGCGCGCAGCCCTCTCGCCCATCGCGACGACCGGGGCGAGGCTTTTGCGCGCGAGGAAATATCCGCCGAGGCTGGCGATAAGAAGCGCCAGCGGAACCGCGACGTAGAACGCGCCGCGCGCCTGCTCAAGCGCCTCGTCCTGTTCATGTAATGAATGCGCGATGACGATCGTGTAGGTCTTCCCGCTGCTCTTGATCGCGGTTGCCACGACGCGAATGCCATCCTTCTGATCCGGCAAAGTCGCGTAGGCGCGCCCTGATCGCCCGGCTGATTCCAGTAACTCTGAGAGACTTTGCGACAGGTTCTTTAACTGAGGCCAGGCGCGCTTTCCCCTGACGTCAGGTGGAGATTCGGAGGCTGCCACTACTGCGCCTGTTTCATCAAAGATGATCGCTTGCCTGTCCTTGAATTGAAAGTTCCGTGTCACTTCCGCAGCAGCGTCCGCCTCCGACTGGTCTTCATCGCTGGCCTCGGCGGTAAAGTTGGAGATGAGTGAGTTGGCTGTGTCGGCGAGGGATTGATCCGTGCGCTCGCGCGCGGCGCGTGCGAGATACGAGTAAGTGACAAAAGCGAAGACCACCAGCACGAGCGCGAGCACGCCCGTGTACCAGAGGGTGAGCTGGGCGCGCATCGAATTAAACATCATCGCCCCGCGCGTCGGGGTTGTTTACTTTCCCGTCCCCCTTCTCGACTTCCTGTGCATCCTCCGGGACTTCCAGTAAGTAGCCCGACCCACGCCGCGTATGAATGAGCGGAAGGCGCGCGCCATCATCTATCTTTCGCCGCAGCCGGTTGATGTTGACATCTATCAGATTTGAAAGCAGGTCAACGTTTTCGTCCCAGACATGCTCGGCAATCTCGGCGCGCGTCAGCACGCGCCCTCTTTCACGCGCGAGGTATTCAAGGAGCGCATATTCTTTGGCGGTGAGTTCTATCTTGCGCCCACCGCGCGCGACGCGATGCGCGCGGGTGTCTATGACCAGATCGGCGATGTTGATAATGGCCGGGCGAACAGCATGGCCACGACGCAAGAGCGCGCGCAGGCGAGCCAGCAGTTCGGCGACGGCGAAAGGCTTGGTCAAATAATCGTCAGCGCCTGTGTCCAGCCCCTTAATGCGATCCTCTACGGCATCGCGCGCCGTCAACATAATCACGGGCACACTGGACCCGGCGGCGCGCACCTCGCGGCAGACCTCGAACCCGTCGCGCCCCGGCAGCATCACGTCCAGGATGATGGCGTCGTAGTCGTTGACGAACGCTTTGTAAAGCGCATCTTCGCCATCTCCGGTCACGTCCACTGCATATGACTGCTCGCGCAAGCCCTGGGCAACGAAGCGTGCGATGCGTGGATCATCTTCGACAAGCAGCACTCTCATTGAAAACCTGAGACGCGAAACATGACAGAGGGCAACCGCCTTCTCACTCTCCGAGAGAGATGAATTAAAAGTTCCACGCCAGCGCCAGTCCGTAAGAACGCGCCGCGCGACTGTAGATGGGCGATGTCAGCGGGATCAACTTGGAGCGCGGTCTAGTCATCTTGGTCACGCCATCACCTGAATCCAGCGTCGTGTCGTGATGCGTTCGATAAACATAGCGACCGATGCCATAGCCTAAGGCGCTGCCGACCAGCACATCGCTCAGGAAATGGTTGCGCCCGGTATAGCGCGAAAGGCTCACGGCTGAAGCGAGGCCATACGCCGCGACCTTGACGAGTGGGTGCTGCCGTCCATATTCGTAAGCGATGACGGTCGCCAGCGACCACGCACTGATGGCGTGACCCGAAGGGAATGAGTTGCCTCTGTCAAAGAATTCCCCGCTGGCATCGTCCACACGCGGGCGTGGACGTTGCGACGCGGCTTTCAACACCTCAACGATGATGCTGCTATCAATCAGAGCTTCCGCTCCGAGTAATCCGGTCTCACGTGCGCGCCCGTCGTTTGCCGCCCGCCCGACCAGATAAAACGTGGCGGCGATTGCACCCGTACCGTACAGGCTTCCACCGTAGCTGATGTCTTTGCTGATCCTCTGCCGCGTCGAATGTTCGCCGCCCTCGGCCAACTCGCCAGCCGTGTACCTGTCGGTTGCGATCAGGGCTGCGGCCGAGAGGCCGAGCGGCGCGAGCCATTTCATGTCACCGCGCTCAACTTTAAACGGAGCAGTCCAGATTGCGCGCTGATCGCGCAGGATGTTTCGGAAGAAGCGGCTTTCAAGCGTCGGGGAAGGTTTCACCTGCGGCGAAGGCTCCGACGGAGTCTGAGGCGCTGTGTCTCTCTCGGAGCTTTGCGCGAAGGCGTTGATGGCGACAACGAGGATTAAGGTGCAAATCGTGGCAATGTAGAGCAATTTCGGCACTACCGGAATATTTCGGCGCATTTGATACTCCATGACCGAGGAGTTGGTGTAACCCATTTGACTTCCGAGCAGCTTTCAGAAACCACTATAAATCAGGGAAGATGAAAGGAAGATGACAAAAGCTCGCTCAGACGCAAAACATTAGGTGGAGGTGACCTCATCAAGCAGATAATCAGCGAGCAGGATGCGCGCATTATCCGTATCCTGAGTATCAGGAAGATCAATCCCTGAACTGGCGAAACGGCTCACGGCCGCCGCCGCCCGTTGATCTCCCTCTTTCTCAAGTGACCAACGGGCATGTTTGATAAGTAAAGCCAACTCGGCAGCCCGACCCAACCTTAAAGCGAATCTGCGCGCGCCTGCTTCTACCGCGCTCTGGCCATCCTGCTTTGCACGAGCCAGCCAACTTCCGGCATGGTCTAGCGCCGACAAACAAATTCGCCCGGCAGCCGCGAGCCTCTCATCGTGCGCTGCTGCTTCCAGCCATCGGCTCACTTTCGTCTTCAACACTTGAAACGCCAGAGCGTCCGCGCCCAGAGCGCGGAGCGCATCGAGCGAGAGGACGTTTGTCGTTCCCTCCCAGATTGGTAGAACCTGACTGTCACGCAAGAGCATTGGCAGACCAGTGTCTTCGACGTAGCCAGCGCCGCCGAAGGCTTCCAGGACTTCGCTGGCCACATGAACGGCCTGCTTGGCAGTCGTCAATTTCATCACGGGCGTGAGCAGCCGCAGCATCACACTCTCTTCATCATCAATCTCGCCCGTCTCGCCTCGCCCGACCAACTCTGCGACATAAAAGGCCAGATGAAATGCCGCTTCCGCCTCGGCCTGCAACCCTGCGAGCGTATCCATGTGTAAAGGCTTTTCGATGAGCGGCGCGCCGAAAGCGACACGCCGGCGCGCGTAATCGAGCGCCAGCGCCAGACTCCGCCTCATCAAAGAGACGGCGCTGATGCCGTTCCACAGCCGGGTAATGTTGAGCATGGGCGCAATGTTGCGGATGCCATCGGTCTCTCCCTTGACGAGATAAGCGGGCGTCCCCTCCAGAGTTAATTCGGCGGTCGGAACCTTTCGCGTGCCCAGCTTATCTTTGAGACGATTGATCTGAATATTGCGAAGCCTCCCCTCTTCGTCGCGCATCTCTATGTAGAAGAGAGCCAGCCCGCGTCCGCCCGCCTCACCCCCTTCGGGGCGCGCCAGAGTCAAAGCCATCTGTGAGGTCGTCGCAGAGGTGAACCACTTCCTGCCATAAAGACGCCAGACGCCCTCCGCACCTCTGCGCGCGACCGTTTCGGAAAGTCCTACGTCTGAGCCTCCGGTCAACTCGGTCATCCACTGTCCGCTCGTCCACAGCTCGGCGGCGTCGCGAGTTGTCAGGTGCGGCACAGCGCGGTTGATAAGCGCGTCATTGCCCGAACTTAAAAGCGTGTGAGCCGCCCCGTCCGTCATCGCCAGCGGGCAGCTATAGATATCTGTGGAAGGCGTGAAGAGGTAGGCGAGCGCACATTGATGAACTCTGGAGAAGCTTCCATGCCTGCGCTCGTAGGCCGTCGCGACCAGGCCATACTCGGCAGCGATTCGCTCCGCCCTGCGCCACAGAGGCGTCAATTCGATATGGTCAATGCGATTGCCCCACGCATCCCACTGCGTCAGCACAGGCTCGTTCAATCTGTCCGCGAGTTGCATACGGTACAACTCGCCTCCGGCCAAAGCGCCCAACTCTCTTAAAGGGGGCTCTATTTCCTGCAACATCTCCGGCGGCAGAGTCCGTTTCAGATAGGACCGCAGCACGCGGTCGTCTTCGTACTGGTTGCCAAGCGTCGGGGGCGTTTGATGAAAAGGCATAATCTTCCTTGAGCCAAGCAGAGCGCATTCGTCCAGAACATTTCAACGAAAGATTATATTCTATTTCGTCAATTTAGCTGCGTTCCGGGTGAGCGAGAAAATTTCCTGACATAAAAGGGCCGCCCGCGGTGTTTTCTAAACAAAGGGCAAGTCCCTAAGGCCTGCAAGTGCGCCTTAGATTATCGACCGAAGCAACTAAAACAGGAGAATCAATCATGAAACGGCGTGATTACTCTGATCTATTCAAGCTGTCCGCAAGGAAAATGTCTGTCAGCTTCTTCATCTGCGCGCTCGTGGCAATCACCGCCCCGGCGCTTCTGGCCTCCACTTCTTTCCCCACTGACCTTATCCCAAACACACAGGGACAGCCGTTTGAGGGCGAGTGGATCGCGGATTTCAAGGTGCGGGATGACCGTCAGGTGGAATTTACGCTCCGCTACGAGCAGAAGAAGAGTACTTCATCTGATAGCTGGAGCATTAATAACTGGAGCAACACCAAGGGCATCGCGCCGGACCAGCTTCAGGGTCTCACACGCGAGCAGATCATGTCCGCGTCGGGCGGGCAGGTGAAGTTTCAGATAAAGTACGATGCGGGCACATTCGATTGCGATGGTTGGATCAAAGACGGCAGAGGTGCAGGTCTCTTCACCTTCATTCCCAATCGTGGGTTCGTCTCGGAACTGAATCGTCGGGGCATCGGCGGCAATCTGACAGACGACGAACTCTTCCAGTTTGCGCGCGCAGACCTGGGGCTGGCTTTCCTAAACGAGCTGAAGTCGCAGAATTATGAGACGCCGACGCTCGATCAGCTGGTGCGTATGAGCGAGCACGGCGTGCGCCTCGATTTCCTGAAAGGGCTGAAAACTCTCGGCGCAAAGCCCAAATCGATTGATGCACTGCTGGCCATGCGAGAAAACGGCGTGAGCCTCAGCTACATTGAGCAACTGCACAATTACGGCTTTCAAAATCTTTCCACCGAAGAATTACTCAGCTCACGACAGGCGGGCGTCAGCGCCAGCTTCCTCGATGTCTTGAAGCGTGAAGGATACGGCGGCCTCTCGATGACCGAGCTGGTGCGGCTGCGAAGTCAAGGCGTGAGCGCCACTTTCATACAGGGGCTGCGTCAAGAAGGTTACCCGCATCTCTCTCTGGATCAACTCTCGAAGATGCGCGAGCAGGGCATCACCGTCAACTTCATCAAGGAGTTAAAAGAACTCGGCTACTCTCCGCTCTCCATCGAACAGCTCATCCGGCTGCGCAGCAGCGGCGTTACGCCCTCGTTTATCCGGCGTGTAAAATCCAGCAAGGGGACCAGCCCTACGCTTGAAGAGTTGATTGAGATGAGAAACCGCGGCTCGTTTGAATAGACTCGCGCGAAGGGTTCGACAAAGTTCAGGCGAGCGTTTGGCCGCGAGTTATCGCCGCTGCAAAAAATCCAGAACGCTCCGATTGTATTGCTTCGGCTTTTCCATATTCAGGTGATGGCTCACATTCGTCATCACCAGCTTCCGAGCGCCGGGAATTTTGTCTTTGAGGATGTCTGCGACGGCCTGAATGGTTGAAGCATCCTGATCGCCAACGATGATGAGCGTCGGAGCTTTGATGGCCGGAAGTCTCGCGATGGTTGAGGTGGCGGGCCACTGCCAGGGGATTTTGACGGAGTCGGGCCCCCACGATTGGAAGTTGTCAACGAGCATGGCTCTGGTCTTTCGCTCATAAGCGGGATTATTTCTGCCCGAAGCGAAGAAGGGATGACTAAGCCATAGCTCAATGGCTTTCTCCAAACCCTGCTCTTTCGCCGCCCTGTAGGCGGCCACAGACTGTTCATTGACAGGCCCTTGATAGCCTCTCAAGCCTGAGGATGTGAGAACCAGAGCAGAGACCATTTCAGGATGCTCAAGGGTGAAGTCTGCGGCGATCATTCCTCCGAGCGAGACTCCGACGAGAGAGGCTTTCTCAATGTGCAGGTATTTGAGCAGAGCGTAGAGGTCGTCAATGTGTGAGAAGGTCGCTAGTTTCGGCGCGGACTTGCCGAAGCCGCGCAGGTCGTAGCGTAAGACTTGGTAGTGCCTGGCGAACTCCTCAAACTGATCGTCCCACATGCGGCTGTCGGCCAGCCCGCCGTGAATCAGAACTATGGCTGGGCCTTTGCCTTTCAACTCGTAAGAGAGTCGCGTGCCGTTGACCTCTGCCACGCCTCTCTCCGCTATTTTCTTCACAAAGCCGTTGACGGTTGAAGTAGAGAAAAGTAGGCAGAGAGCTGAGACCATCAGCTTTACTCTGGAAAGAATAATCTGGCGCTTAATCATCATTCTTTTTCCCTGTCGATCGTCGCGCAGCTCTGATCAAGCTGATCTCTTTAACAATGGCGGCGACGCTGCCATGGGGCGATCTGGTCGTGACATCAATCGTCCGCAGATTGCTATGGCGCGGCGTCAGCACCTTGTCTTCCTCAGATTTCTTTCGCGCACTCTCCGTGCTTATCTCTTTGAGCCGTTCCGCTCTTTGAGGACTGGCCACGCGGCGGCACAACTCTTCTACTTCGCACACCAGGCGGATGGGAACGAAGAGACTCCCGCGCGCGTCCGCCAACTTCTTCAGCTCTACAAAAGCCACGTGATCTTTGGTGTTGTTTTCCCTCAGTTCCATCGTAAAGATGAAGCTCAGATCGGTCGGCGCCAGCTCGCGGATGGCTTCATAAACGATGCGACGGATTCGCTTCACTTTGTCCCAGACGGGCGCGGGCAAAGGCGTTACGCCGTCGGCACCGACCACCGTGAAGACAGGGTTATTGATTAAGTGGTTGTCAACGAGCTTTGCTCCCGTCAATTTGCTCAAGCCCTGCCCGATGGTGTATTTGCCAGTCCCGGCAAAGCCCATCAACAGAATAATCGTATTGTCGAAACTGATTTTCACCTTGAATTATTCAAGCAGGAAGATGACACAGCCTGGTGCGGGTCGTCGCTCATTGCGGCGTCCATATTTTCTGCGCCCTGATTGTTTCCGCGCCTCCCGGGAGCAGGAGCGGGACAGAAGTCTTTGTGAGGAACGCGAATCCTTTGTAGCTGGTCATGTATTGATACTTGGTTGAGAACAATCCGCCTTCGGCGATGATAACCAGCGGCCTCTCGATCCGGCGAAGGATGATCTCAAAGTCTTTGGCCTCCAGGCGCACAATCGCGCCGCTGGCCTTGATGGCGTTGGCGATAGCCGCTGCGACGGCGGCTCCTCCATGCGGCATGGGTCTCCTCCTTACGGTTCGCTCAAGCTTCTTTGAGAAAAGCGCCATTCGTCAGCAGGGGGACGCAACTGCTCGCGTTCAACGCGGACGCGAGCTTAACATCTTGTTCCTCATGGCGGGCAATTTTTTCTTTGCCTGAGCTACAGGCTCTTAAATATTCGTGTAGATTTTCACAGGCTCTTTCAAAGGCGCTCCGCGCAGCCAGGGCTTCGGGCGAGAGCGTGCCCTGCAAAAAACTGATGACCGCCCCGGCGCCAACTAAATCCTCAAAGCAGGGGCGCAGCGAGCCGTCATCCCACCTTTCGCCGGCTGGAATAACTGCGACATGGCTTCCAAACTTCAAGGCCGAACGTGCGACGGCTTCGCAGTTTCTCAAACAGCCGAGAAGTACCGGCGTCGAACCGGCAAGCAGGCTGAGCGTTGAGCCGTTCGGCGAAGGCAGGACGAGACGAGTGCCCGAAGGCAGATTCAACAGGGAAGCCGGAGACAGAGAGCGATTGTGGCGATTACGCTTGTCCGCGACTTCAGCATTAACCGACTTCGCATACTCGTCAGCCGTTTCATCTTTCCAACGGTAAGGGAAAACAGTTGCGCCCTGACTTGTGGCAACCTCCACGGCGGTCGAGAATGAGAGCACGTCAACGATGATGACAGCATCGCTTGCGGGCGCAAGCCCTCGAACGCCGCGCTCGCCCCACTCTGAGCGCACATTGTATTCACACTGGTCGAATATCATCTGCCGCCTCACCGAAGACGCGATTTCAGTTTCGCAATACACTTCAGAATCTCTTCTCGATTCTTCGCGCTCTTCATCCAGACGGGGAGCCTGCTCGGTAAACTTCTATTGCTCCACCCGAATCTCTGATCCTTCATGCGCTCCCTCAGTTTAGCTCCGACGTATTCTTCCAGATAGTTCAAATGCTCGGCGTTATATGCCCATAAAGTTTCCCCGCAGCAGGACACCCGTAGCCACAGAGGGAGATGAAAGTACCAGTCAAATGGGCCTCCGATGCAGAGCAAGCCAGCCTCAGGTTGTTGCGACCTGATGGAGTAGCTCAACACCTTCTTGCTTTCCCATGCTCGTGAATGGCCGCAGTGCCCGCAGCTAAAGGTGACTTGTGGGGCTCCTTCTTCATTGCGATTAATAACCATTGCACGCTCGAAACAGCTAGGGCATTCGACCAAAAAATTACGGCCGAAATGTCTGATGCTTTTAAAATCTTCTTCAAATCTCTGGTTCAACTCTGAGCCTCGCTTTCAGAGCGCGAAAGCAGATGAAGCCGGGCTGCCGCATCAGCTTCAGGTAATCCCCTGGGTCTTCTTTCTCGAATTCAGGTAAGGGGCGCGGCTCAACCAGGCGCTCAAGGATAAAGCCTGCCGCGAGCAGCGGGTCGAGCATGGCACAGAGTGGTCTACGGTAAGACGGAACAGTCACGCGCCCGCCCCATCCATTCCAGACTATTTCTACCTGCTCGGTCTCGAAATAATTGCCGGACGGGTGATGATCGTAGAAAACATCGGAAGGATGCTCAACCGAGAAGACGAAAGAGCCCTGCACTCTGAGCACCCGAAAGAACTCACGGAAGAGCGAGGTCCAGTCCAACACATAATCCAGAGCCAGGGCGCTCAAGACCAGATCAAATGAATCCGCCTCCAGAAAATCAAGCGGCGCTCCTAAATCTGCCTGAAGGATTGTGGCCTTTCCCTGCAAACGTTCACGGGCGAGTTCGACCATCCTGGGGCTCACGTCCAGACCTGTCACTTCTGCCCCGTGACTCACGAGCCATTCAGCATAGATGCCCGGCCCGCATCCGGCATCCAGCACGCGCTGACCTTCGACAGGCGGCAAAAGCGCCAGCATCGCAGGACGGTCGTAGAAAGCATTGTGCGCTTTGGTCTGGGCGCGCTGGGCGTAGCTTTCGGCCAACTCATCAAACGCGGCGCGCGCTAAGGGTTCATCCGGCATAGAACCATGCCCCCTGGCTTCATCAATTAAACCCAGCTAACTTGAGGGAAGCAAATTTTGCGAGATTCTTTACTGCTGCTCCTCATCAACCATCAGCGGCTTTTTGAGCTTAACTGTTGGTGAAGACGAAATGGCGTCAAAATACAGCACCTATCATAGCAGCGATTTCTCCCTCACGTTTATACTAAAACAGCTATAATCATCATCAGTCACTACTCTCCCTGATTTACCGAAGCTTTGGGCAGAACCTTTGGAAAGGTGTGCTAATGGGAATCTCGCTTAAACCCGAATACCTGAAACGTTATCGTGATATTGCCTGGCTGCTGATGAAGTACGGGCGCTCTGATCTGGTCAAGCAGGCAGGCCTCGAAGAGGCTCTTGACGATGAAAGCGCAGTCGAGCAAGCAGCCGCGCCGGAGGCCGCCCAACTCTCTCAAGACCTTGAGAAGATGGGGCCGACCTTCATCAAGCTCGCGCAACTTCTCTCAACCCGCGCAGACCTTCTGCCCGTTCCGTACCTTGAAGCTCTGGCGCGCCTCCAGGATGACGTGGAGCCTTTCTCCTTTCAAGAGGTCGAAGAAATCGTCACAGCTGAACTGGGCGTACGTCTCTCTAAAGCTTTCGCCCAGTTCGAAGCGCAGCCCATCGCAGCGGCCTCGCTCGGACAGGTTCATCGCGCTGAGATGCGCGACGGTCGCCAGGTCGTAGTCAAAGTCCAGCGCCCCAACATACGCGAGACGGTCGTCAAGGATTTAGAGATCATGCAGGGCATCGCGGAGTTTCTCGATAGTCATACTGAGACGGGCCGCCGCTACGACTTCGCGTTGATCCTGGCGGAGCTGCGCAAGAGCCTCATGCGAGAGCTGGACTACCGGCAGGAGATGCGCCACCTCATCATCTTCAACAGAAACTTTCGCCAGTTTCAAAGAATCCTTGTGCCCCTGCCGGTTGAGGATTACTGCACCCAGCGTGTCCTGACGATGGATTACATCAAGGGCAGGAAGATTACGTCTTTAAGCCCGCTGGCGCTGATGGACCTGGACAGCTACGGGCTGGCCGAAGAGTTCTTCCGCGCTTATCTGAGGCAGATTCTGGTTGACGGAATCTTTCATGCAGACCCGCATCCCGGGAATGTTTTTCTGACGGATGACAACAAAATCGCGCTGATTGATCTGGGCATGGTCGGGCACATCACGCCGCAGTCGCAGGAGAACATCTTGCAACTGCTGATGGCCATCAGCGAGGGGCGCGGCGACGAGGCCGCGACGTTGACGATTAAGCTGGGTGAGCCGAAGGATAGTTTCGAGCAGGAGAAGTTCACCCGCCAGGTCGCAGACCTCGTCAAGCAGCATCAGGGTAGCAACCTTGAGGAGATAGACTCCGGGCGCGTCGTGCTGGAAATCACGCGCATCTCAGGCGAGACGGGCTTTCGTCTGCCGCCGGAGTTCACGATGATTGCGAAGGCCCTGCTCAACCTGGACCAGATCGTCCACACGCTCGATCCCACCTTCGACCCGAACGCCTCCATCCGCCAGAACGCGACCGAGATCACGCGCGACCGGATGATGAAGAGTCTCTCGGCGGGAAACCTCTACAACACTATGCTTGAGACCAAGGGCTTGTTGGAGAAACTGCCCGGTCGCATCAACAAATTTCTCGATACGGTCGCCAACAACGAGATGAGCATCAAGGTGGACGCGATTGACGAGACGAAGTTGATGGAGGGGTTTCAGAAGGTGGCCAATCGCATCACGATGGGTCTGGTGATCGCGGCGCTGATCGTCGGTGCCGCCATGATGATGAGAGTCGAAACGAAGTTCACCATCTTCGGCTATCCGGGCATCGCCATGATCTTCTTCTTCCTCGCCGCAGGCGCGGGCCTCTGGTTCGTCTTTCACATGCTCTTCAAAGACGAGGAGTCAGATAAGAAGTAAGAGTAGTGTCCTCACATAGTAGAAACTCTCTGTGCCCGCTCAGAGTTCTCTGCGTCTCTGTGGTGAAATTGATCCATTTTTAACCACCGCAATCACAGAGAACACCGAGTTTGCACAGAGTAATTCTGTAATCAGGACACTACCGAAGTCAGCGATCCTGCTTACGGCCCGAACCTTCTGCGGTACTCTAAGGAGTTCATAAAGCCGTTAATCATCCCTCTGTAGTCTCCCCCGTTCGAGTCTATGATCCTGAGCCATTCGAGATAGAGGATGTCCGGGTCACGTCTGAGATAACCGAAGTACTGCATGACGACAAAGGCCGTATTGTAGAACTTGTCATAAACCTCCTTGCTCTCCATCAACCCCCGCAGCACCTCATTGCGCGTGGCCTGCCCGCCCGTCAGCAAAGATATCCATGCGCCTCGCAGCGGGTGATCAGGCAGTCCTGCCGTCTGCAACAGGGCGTCAACGTAAGCCGTCGGTGTGGTGAACTGATCGTACTTTGCTTTGAACTCTGACCGCGAGGCAAAGTCGTTAACGAAAGCGACCTTGCTGGCCTCCAGCTCGGCGGCAGTCTGAAAGCCGCTCACTTTAGCCAGGTCCGGGATGAACTCGCTGTAGAATGCGTTGCGCCCGAGCGCGGCAATGTAGAAGCGGAAGACAAAATAGCCCCTATCCTGGAACTCCGGAGAGCGGAAGAAGTCTGACGAGACTTCTATGCGGTCGCAAGGCTGTTGAACGGTCATGCCGCAGTTATTGAGAATGTTGAGCCATCCCTGTAGTCCCGGCGGGTCCGGCTCGCGGTCTAAGAAATCTATGTAATGCTGTCGGATGAAGAAGTCCGGCCGGTCTATGGGGTTGACGCCTGTGGTCTGGTCATTATCCGTGATGGTAATGGTCGCCGCGGCAACCGCGCCGAGACCCACGCCCACAGGATTGCTTAAAGTCAGCTGAAAATTCTCCTGGCCTTCACTGTAAGAGTCGTCCACGATAGGGATAAAGATGGTCTTTGATGATTCTCCTGAGGCGAAGCTCAGAGTCCCCACAGCTATCGCGTAGTCGCAGCGTTGCGAGGCAGCCCCGTTCACGGCGCTGCATTCGTTCAAACCAGCAGAGTCTGAAGTCGCGTAGTTGACAGAAGCTGTGCCGGAAGTGTCGCCCGTGCGAGTCACGATGACGGTCGCATGGCCGTCCGTCTCCGAGACCGTGTAACTGGCGGCGCTAAGCTGGACAAGAGTTGGTGTCGGTGTGGGAGTTGGGGTCACAGTCGGTGTTGGCGTGGGCGTTGGTGTCGGAGTTGGAGTAGGCGTAGGCGAGGGAGTTGGTGTGGCCGCTGGTTGGGTGTCAATTGTGTACCAGAAACCGCCGGACTGTGTGAATTGGCCGCCGCTTGAGACTCCACCGGCGATGCCCTGGCCGATAGTGCCATCCACTGTGACGCTGCCCGCCGTACTTCTGCCGCCGCCTCCAGAAATTATATTTCTGGTGAGGTCGAATTGGGCGCTCGCTTGCGGGGCAGGCGGCTGTGTGACGGGCAGCATGTTAGTGATTGACTCATTTTCCCGTGCTGCTTTGGAGGAGGCTGCTGACTCGGCGTCCGGTTCAGGTTGAGAGCTACGCCTAATCGCGGGAGGCAGAGCCAGAGCGGCACAGCAAAGGAGCGCGAATAAACTGAACGCTGCGAGAAGTCTTCTCTTCCTGATTACAAACCTGCTCCACATGATTGCCCTCGATCATTCACATGAGAATTTGAGTCGTGAACGGCTTCAGCGCCGCTTGCCCCGTCTGTGCCGGGCTGCGCGCAAGGCATGGATTTCCGCTTGCAACTTCTCGATCTCCTGCTGCTGTAGCTTGAGCTGCTCTTGCTCTTCTTTGAGCGCGTTAACGAAGAGGACGCCGAGACGGTCGTACCTCACGCCCTCAATCTGTCCCTTGTCATTCTTGAACGTGAACATCGGCGCGACTCTTTCGACCTCTTCCGCGCCGAAGCCGATGTCTTTCACGCCGTCCTGTTTCCAGATGAAGGAGATGGGTCGGAGACGATTGACGATTGCCATGCCGCCCGTGAAAGTTGAGATGTTCTTCTTGTAGCGCAGGGAAGAGGAGTTGCAGAAGGCGATCTGGCTCGAAGTGTTGCGACAGAGGGTGGCCTGCGTGCTGGAGGCCGCACCGAGACTTGAGAGCGTGATGTCGCCGTCCACGCGGACGTTGCCGACGACGTGTAGCCTCGCCTTCGGCGCGGTCGTGCCGATGCCGACGCTGGTGTCGGCCGTCGCGCCGTTCGTGCCGTTGATGCTCCCGAGCACGAGCGAATTGCTTTGCGCGACTTGAGAGAGATAGCCGATGGTTGTGGCATTAGTCAGGTTACCGGAGGCGAAGTCGGCGCCGCTGCCCAGGGCCGTATTGTTACTGCCCGTCGTGTTGCCTTGGCCGGTAGTGAAACCTGATTCACCACCGCTGATTAAGGATGTGACGGCGAAGCCGCCAAGGAAGACGTTAAATGATCCCGTTTTGTTATCAAAGCCCACAAGGTCTCCGGCGAAAAGATTGTGGTTGCCCGTGGTGGTCACCTCACCTGCATCAAATCCGAAGAAAGAGTTGTTGTTGCCCGTTGAATTGCTGGCGCCTGCATCAAATCCGAAGAAAGAGTTGCTGCTGCCCGTTGAATTGCTGGCACCTGCATTGTCGCCAAAACTGGAGTTGCGGCTACCTTGTGTATTACTTCGACCAGCGTTACTGCCGAAAAACGAATTCTCTGCGCCCGATGTATTGCTGGATCCGGCAACGTTACCAAAGAAGGAGTTATGAATGCCGGCTGTACCGTTTGGGACGGTTGACAGGCCTGTGTTGAAGCCCACGAACGTATTGCTGTTTGCAGAGATGAAGTCTCCGGTGATGGCAAAGACGCGATTGCCGCCAAGGTTGTACTGCGTCGCCGCATTGACGACATTTCCAGAGAGTGTTCCGCCCGCCGTGCCGTTGCCTGAGATGTTGAAGCTCGCCGTCTGCGCGCCGCTCGTGTTCTGAATATAATTCGCTGAGCCGGCTGCCGGAGGTCGAGCGTCAGCAAGGCGCGCGTCACCCGTCTGCACGTACTGGCTTGCGGCCACGCCTCCCAACTGCGCGGCATTCGTGGCCGTCGTTGCTGACGCGACCGTGCCCGTTATCTTGTTGCCTGCGAGGGAATTGATCTGCGCATCTTTGACACATCCTGAGCAGGCATTTGAGAGCGCATCGGCTGAAGAAGCATTCACACTTCGCACGGCGTAAGGCGTCGAAGTCACTGGCTGGCGCGGCGTGAGCAGGGTGAACGAGCCTGCGCCGCTCGCTCTGGTGCCGATCTCCAGGAACCGGTTCGCGCCGGAAAAGCTGCCCGCCCCGAAGTCTAGTTGGACGGTGAAGACGCCGTTTGTGACCGGCACGGTGTTAATCGTCTGCGTTGCGCCGACCTGCGAGCCAGCGGTCGAGCTATCCCAGAGAGTGAACTGTAGATCGTAATTCCCATTGGCGGGCGTGCCGCCATCATTGAGCCGTCCCTGGTAAGTAAAATTCGTGGTCTGCGCTGATACTGGTGAAGTAGCAGTGACCAGTAATAGCGATAAAACGGTGGCGGTGACAATCATCGAGATAATAGGTCGCATGGCTACCTCCGGGCATGACTAAATCCTTGAACTGAGACGGCGGCACCCCCTTTTCACTACGTTGGCCGAGGCGTCTCATAATTGTCCTCTTAACTTGCAGAGCCCGTGTCGATTTGTTTGGGCCTGTCGCTCTATCACGGTAAGACGGTTCGGAAAAAAACATTTCATGAGGGAAGAGACTGAGCTTCCGAGCCCTCTTTCATCACACCATGATTGGCGAGCAAGCGTCGGGCGGCGACCTTCAGCAGACAAGGCTGAGAGCCGCTGCCTGACGCCGTGCGTGACCCGATTCTTATGCGGGCTTGGTATTGGAGTTCTTATCATCCGTCTTTTCTTTGGTGAAGGTGACTCCGATGTCCTTTCCGAAAATCTCGAACCCGATGTGAATGATAGTCTTGCTGTTGGGCATTGAGTGGTCTGCTTCAGAGTAGTGTCGTGTCTCAAGGCTCGCACGGGCGGTGACGATGCGGACTTTGAGTTGCTTACCTTCACTGCGTGCCCGCTCGATGGCTTCCGCCAATTTTCTTCTATCTTCGGCCGAGATGGTGCCGAGTTCGCTGCGCTGCTCCGCCGTGAGGTAGAAGTGTCTGGCGGCGAAGGTTGTCAGATTACTGCCAGCTTCCGCGAAAATCTGTTGGCCTTTCGGCGTGCTTAAAGGGTTGGCCTGGATGAGGGCATTGATGTTGGCCTCGGTCAGCAACGGTTTACCTGAAAGCTGTGCTTCTTTCAGCGCCGCTTTGAGATTCTTGCTGAGACAAGTTAAGCCGACGGCAGCCGTTGCGCCGACAACGAGGAACTCTCTTCGCTTCATTTTACTCATAGTGTTGCTTTCGCCTCCTCAAGTTAGTTGAAATTATCCATGCCGGATTTGAAAAGCTCTGAATGCTCGACTCACGGGGCGAGCAGCCCGGCGATTCTTCCGCCATTGACTATCGAGTCGGAGAATCCAAGGCGCGCCAGAGTTTTTACCTTGCACTTAGGTAAGACGAATTGGAAAAAACATTTCATCAGCCAGAGTGGCCTGGTGTGTGAGGATGCGATTGTCGGCAGCCGGCACCATTATCTCTTGAGCTTCAACTTGGATTTGATTCGTCTGTCCTTACCGTTCTATTTAGATAAGACGGAAGAGGTAAAACATTTCGTCCAGTCGTTCGGTTTTTCAGATGCACGCGGGCTAGCGTTGGCCGTTGAGGTTCGCCCACTCGCCGGATTGAATGAAGTTGGCCCAGTAGAATGGATGCAGATGAGGGCTGCGCCGGAGCAAATCGAGTTGCGCCCGGCGTAGGGCGTCTCCGCGCCCGAAGCCCTGTTTGAGGTTCTTGTAATAAGCCGTCATCAACTCCCGCGTCGAGTAGTCGACGGCGGGCCACAGGCTCATCACTAAAGACTCCGCGCCGGCCAGCACGAAAGCGCGGCGCAGTCCGTAAACTCCTTCGCCGTTTCGCACTTCGCCCAGGCCAGTATCGCACGCGGAGAGGACGACCAATTTCGTGCCCCACAGATTCAGTCCCGTCGCTTCAAGCGCGGTCAGAACGCCGTCGTCCTTGCCCCCCTCGTGAAGGTTCGCTCCCGCCAGCGCCAGCCCCGAACGTAGCAACGGATTTTCGTTCGCAGCGTTCGCGCCCGCGTTGCGAGGTTGTGCCGGCGAGTTGCGGGCGGCGACTGTTCTGGCGTCTTGCAGGAAGAAGCCGTGTGTGGCGATGTGCAGAATGCGCGGCGCCACCGTCTGTTCGACCGCAGATTTGGTCGCCTGCGCGCCCGTCAAAAGGCTCGCTTCGGGAAAGAGTTTTTGAATCGAGATGGCCTCCTGCTCCGTGCCACTGAGCGGCGCAAAGTAAACTTCAGACAGATTGCGCGCGTTGGTTAAGCTCTGGTGTTTGTTCCCCGACACAGTCGTCTTCCTTGTGGCGCTGGCTATCTGCTCTGTGACGTGTTCGCCGAATGACGGGTTGGCAATTACGAGCGGCTGGCTGCGGCTTTCGCGCGCCACTTGCAAGCGCAGGAGGTCGCGCCCGCTGGTCAGATAGGTGCAGGCATAACGCTCGATCAGGTAATGGCCCTGCTCATCAACCAGCGCCCCAAACGGAATCAAGTTCAACTCGCCATCGGGCGAAATGAGCAGTTGTGTCGCATCGCCCACGAGCGCACGAACTGGCTGCATGATTTTCTCGTCAACGGCGCGAGCGAGTTGTAGCGCGTCTTTGCGTTGTGGATCGCGCAAGGATTGGCGCAGCCTGTTAACAGCCTCTTCGATAACATTGGCGTCGCCCAACTCCTTCCACTGAACTTCACCCTGATGGCGGAGCACGTAAACGACGTAATGAGGCTCGCCGTAAGCCTGTCTGTTGTCGGGCGCTGTCGGAGCAAAGGGGCGATAGATGGCGAATTCGATGAGCGCGGCATTCTCCGGAATCGCTCTTTGAACTCGGTCGAGCGTGACGGGCTGTGCTCTCTCGTAAAAGCCTGCGCTGCGGTGACCGATCTCGGCTTCGAGTCCTTCCCGCTCTTCTTCGAGCGTTTTGATCTGTGCAAGACGTTCGGCCGGCGTCAGTTTCTGCGGCGCGGCGACGACAATGTTCGCCAGCCTTGAGGTGACATCATTCAACTGGTCGAGCAGTTTCTGATCTTCCGCGCTGAAGCGTTGACGTAGAGCGGAGAGACTCGCGGACATGGCATCCTGCGCGCGCCCCTTGCGCTGGAGGATTGTCGTCACGGCGAGGTCCAGCGCCGCAGCATCATGCGGCGCTAGTTGTGTATGCAGGGAAATGTTTCTGGAGAAGCGCGCAGAGAGGTTGGTCAGGAAGGCCAGTTTCTCACGCTCGGAGCCGGCGGCGAGGTTTAATGCGATGTAATGTTCCTCCAACTCGCTCGCCTGTGATTGCAACTTGACCGCCTCGACGGCGCGCCCCTGCGCCGCAGAGCAACGCGCGAGACCGAACAAGCTCCCCTGCACGGCGGGCATGCCCATCGAGGCCGTCTGCTCGTGGACGATGAGCGCTCGCTGGTACAAGGCTTCGCCTTTCGCGTAGTCGCCCGTCGTGCAGTAAACGGCCGCCAGGTCGTTCAAGTATCCCGTAATTTTTGTCGGGTAATTCTGTCCGAGCCCTTTCTCGGCGAGAAAGAGGGCGCGTTGAAACATCGCTTCGGCCTTCGCGTCGTCGCCCGCGTTGTAGGCGACGCGCCCTAGATGCGTGTAGGAAGACGCGAGGTGGAAATGGTCCGGCCCGAAGAGTTTTTCCCAGATGACGCGCGACCGCTCGTAATAGTTTTCGGCCTGCGCATAGTCGCCCCGGTTATAGTAAATGTTCCCCAGCATGTCCGCCAAAGAGCCGACCGCGGGGTTGTCAGACATTTGCGCCTTCTCGAAGATGCCGAGCGCCCGGCGGTCCACCTCTTCAGCCCTGAAATCATCTCCCATCTCCAGATAAGACGCTCCGAGTTCGGCCAGTTCAAACGCCACTTTGGGGTGGTCCGGCCCCAGCGCTTTCTCCTTGATCTTGAGAACGCGCAGGTGAAGCGGTTCGCCGCTCGCGTAGTCGCCCGCGTCGTCATAGCTGGCTGCCAGAAATGAGAGCGTCTCGGCTACGGCGAGGCTCTCCGGCCCCAGTACCCGTTCACGTATCTGGAGGGCGCGCATCAACGACGAGCGGGATTCCGGAAACTTGCCTCCGTGCTTGAGCTGCACATATTCCGCGAAGAGATCACGCGCCTGCTGCAACGCGCGGTCATTCTCCGAAGCCGGGCGCAGTTCGACGAGCCGAATTTCGTAGCGGCCTGCAGCGGCTTTGGAGCTGGCGAAAACAACGGGGCGGTAGATTCCTGATGACTCGGCCACCCAACTAAATGTCAATACAGGCTGGTCGCCGAACGGCTGATACTGATTGATCTTCCTTCCATCCGGCAGGTGAAAATCCACTCCGACGTTGATGCCGAGTTGCCTGACCTCTATTTTTATGTACTGCCCCTCCTCCAGCGCAATCTGGTAGGTGTGCCTCCCGCCGCCGGCAAGTTCGCGCTCGACTGCCCTGTTTAATTCGAGCGTGGTGGCTTCCTCTGTGGCCTGGGCCGGTGCGTTTTGTTGCGATGTTGATTGAGTGGGAAGTGAGAGATGGTTCGAGGCCAGGATGACCGGGCTGCCGGCAGATGGCAGCCAGAGCATGATCAGCAACAGGGAAGAAAGGCGCAGGCTCTTCCGAGGTGAGCGCCTTGATTTCGGGCGAGCAATTCTCTGGTCGAACATGGGCTCCTCGCGTCCCTCAGGCGAGTGCGTGAATACTATCACCGTCCGAGTCGGCGGGGCTACTATTTCACAACTTTGAAGAGGTAATCACTAAGAATTTCAGAGGAGCCGTCGGCCCTGAAGCCAGTGACCCGGAGGAGGTAGGCTTGCGGCTTGAGCAGGCTGGCGCGGAAGCTCACGTTGAGGGCTTTACTTTCGTCCGCGCCCCGCGCGCGGAGCCGGCCGCTGCGCCATAATGCCCGGTCGCCCGGCTGGCCCAAAAGCGCGACACTGTAGGTGGGAAAGTCGTTCGGTTCAAGCTCCAATCGCATCGCCACATAAGCAGTTTGAGCCGAGATCGAGACCGTCTGGATTTGCCGGGCGCCGCGCATCTGCGGCGAGAGAATGAAGGAGGCGATGCTCTTTTCGTTCGGTGACGGCAATCTAGCCTCGCGCTGCCCTTCCGCGAGACGCTCTGCTTCCTGCTGCTTCAAGTCTCGCTCCAGCCGCTCGCGCTCTTCGCGCACGCGCGCCAATTCCTCCGCGGTCTTGGAATTGACCGAGCGCTCACCGTCGAGTTGCTTCTGCAATTCCGTTTCGCGCTCACTGAGCGCCTCCCGCCGGGCCTCGGTCTGAGATATCTGTTGCCGCAGGCGCGCGTTCTCAACCCCGAGCCAGATGCCCGCGATGAGTAGGGCGAGCGCTACGAAAGCCATGCCCCACTGCAACGCCAAACGCGGGCCGCTGAAGTTGCTGAATGCTGAAAGCCATCCGGACTTTTTCCGTTTCGCCGTCCGTTCGGCGGCGTTTTCCGTCTCAACCTGCGCGGCCCGGGCGAGCCCCTTTTTCTCTGCGAAGACCTGAAACGCTTGCGCAAACCTCACCTTCTCAAGCCGGCGGGGCGAAGCCAGATAGTAGGATTTGAACTGCTCCAACTGTGTGCCCGTCAATTCGCCTTGAACATAGGCGTCGACTAAATCTTTCTCGGCGATTCTCAACGCGTCTGCGAATCGGTCGTCGGTGAAACTCAGCTCGTCAAACGCTTCGATCTCCGCCTCCGGCAGAGAACCGAGCAGATACTCGTTGATGATCTGGTTGTTGTAGCTCTCTTTATTCATCGGGAATCGAAGCGAGATCCGAGGACGTCTCATATTGATGAGACAATGACGGAAAAATGTTTCATCCTCCGCCGATACATTGTTTGACACAAGCTTCGAGCTTATCTCGGATGCGGCAAGCGCGAATGCTCAGGGCGTTCTGAGTGATGCCCAACTCTTGCGCGAGCGCGCGGCGATTCTCGATCTTGGTTCGTTCCTTGCCGATGTAATACCGTTGGATGATCTCACGGCTCACGGCTTCTAATTTGCCCGCACACTGTTCAAGGCAATCGAGCATCTTCTCTTTCAACTCTTTTTCAGCGTCGGCGTCAGGCCCAGGGAAACGATTGTCCTCTGTCTGCCGCCGCACACTATTGAGCAACATGTTTTCCTGCTCGGCTCTGCGCAAGTGTTCCATAAAGACGAAGCGCGCGACTATGTAGCAATATTTTGCGGGAGGGTCTGCGGGTTCGGTCGCGCCTCCTTCTTCTTCAAGCCTCCGAGCCACACGGCTCAAGGTTTCATCCGCAAGCTCGTCCGGCGTAGAGCAATTCTTGCGGTCGAAGTAGGCCACCAGGCGCTCGCGCATCTCCAGATAATTTTGCCCGCCGGAGGCCGCGCCGCCGTCCAGCCAGTCGAGGAGCAGATCGAAAGCGCGCGGAGTCAGCGTCTGATCTTTCTTTTGCGCTATCCGTGGCACGAAAAGCTCACTCCTTCTTCACCGATCACTGAACTTTGTTTGCCATGACATCTCTCATGAAAAAATGTCGGCGTACTTCCGGGCTCTGGCGGGTCGAGGCAGGAATAATCTTACTTGATTGCACAAGGCACAACCAACTCATCCTTGAATCGCTGCCACGAGAGGCTCTGTCTCAGAGGTCAAAGCAGAGCAGCACTTTCAATCCGATGCCTTGATAGCGCGCTTCTCGCCCAGCGGGGTGAGGCCCTATGTTGAAGTAGCGCGTGTTGACTTGCCGCGCCTGAAAAGCATAACCTCGCTCTTAGAAGTTCCAGCCTGTCCGAAGCAGTCCACAGAATTGATGAAAGATTAATGCGCTCGTCAGAGAGAGCGACGCATCAGACGAAGATATTCCCCGGAGGTTCATGATGAAACGAAAGCTTGCACCAGTTTGCACGCTCGCCATGCTCGCGGTATTTCTCTCGTCAGCCATGCCCCAGCAGGTCGCAGGCAACCATTTCCGCTCAGATGCGCCGCGCGAACAGAAGATAGCTCAGGCCGCCGAGACCTTGCGTCCGCAACTCATCGCACAGCGCAGAGACTTTCACATGCACCCGGAGCTGTCGAACCGCGAGGAAAGAACTTCGCGCATCGTCGCCGAACGACTGCGCGCGCTCGGCCTCGAAGACGTGAAGACGGGCGTGGGCAAATACGGCGTGACCGCTCTCCTGAAGGGAACGAAGCCCGGCCCGGTCGTCGCTGTGCGCGCGGACATGGACGCGCTGCCGATTCAGGAAGTGAACGATGTGCCTTACAAATCGCTGGTGCCGAATGTGAAGCATGCCTGCGGACATGACGCGCACACGACCATCGAGCTTGGGGTCGCGGAAATTTTGAGCAAGATGCGCGACGAGATTCACGGCACTATTAAATTCATCTTTCAGCCGGCGGAAGAAGGCCCGCCTGCCGGCGAAGAGGGCGGAGCGCGCCTGATGGTCAAAGAAGGCGCGATGGAGAACCCGCGCCCCGAAGCCATCTTCGGCCTGCACACCTTGCCGAGCATCGAGGCCGGACAGATTGCCTTTCAATCAGGTCCGGCGATGGCCTCATCCGACCGCATCTACATCACCATCCACGGCAAAAGCTCTCATGGAGCGCAGCCGCAGACCGGCATTGATGCGATTGTCGTCGCCGCCGAATGCATCACGGCTCTGCAAACAGTGCGCAGCCGCCGCATAGACCCGCAGGAGCCGCTGGTTATCTCAATCGGCATGATTCAGGGAGGACGGCGCAACAACATCATCGCCGACGAGGTGAAAATGGAAGGGACGATGCGGACTCTCAACGAAGAGGTGAGACAGAAGGCGCAAGGCTTGATGAGAGATACGCTGCAAAACATCACGGCTGCTTACGGAGCGACTTTTGAGCTGAAGTTTGACGAGAACGCCGCCGTGACCTTCAACGAGCCACGGCTGGTTGAAGAGACGCTGCCGACCATCAGCCGCGTGGTGGGTGGTCAAAACCTACTCTCAATCAAGCCTTTCATGCCCGCCGAAGATTTTTCCTACTTCCAGAGGGTCTCGCCCGGCTTCTACTTTTTTTTAGGCGTCGGCAACCGCGCCCGCGGAATCAATGCCGCGTGGCACACTGCCGACTTCGACATTGACGAAGAGAGTCTGGTGGTCGGCGTGAAAGTCATGTCGAACGTCCTGCTGGATTATCTGGATCATCACGCGAAATAAGTTGTAGGGGGCAAAGATGGAACAAGACGATACTCAAGGGGACGAAAGAATCAGCGACCCGACGCCGATTGTCGGAGCGGCGACGGATGTTTCTCGGCTCGGGCGCGACACTACGAAACCTGGACACGAGCGCACAGCGGATGAAGATGTGGATGTGGTTGATTGGAATCAGGTGGCGGCGAGCGCCCGCTTCAAATCGCTGGTGAAGGCGAAGATGAGGTTCATTATTCCCGCGACCATTTTCTTCCTCGTTTACTACTTCGCGTTGCCTGTTCTAGTGGGTTACGCGCCGGAGCTGATGAACAGGAAAGTTTTCGGCTCCATCAACATCGCCTACTTGTTCGCGCTCTCGCAGTTCTTCATGGCGTGGGTGGTGGCGCTGCTTTACGTGCGCGCGGCGAGCCGGCACGACCGGATGGCGCAGGATGTTATCAGCGACCTTGATGAAAAGCGTGAAGGGAAATAAACGGGCATGTCAACTTCGCTTCTGATGTTTCTGGGCTTCGTCGCCGTGACCCTGGTGATTACTTACTGGGCCGCGCGGCGCTCGCGTGGGGCTGCCGCTTACTTTGCCGCGAACCGTCAGATCACTGGCTGGCAAAACGGGCTGGCCGTCGCGGGCGATTACATGAGCGCCGCTTCGTTCCTTGGCATCGCCGGATTGATTGCTTTCAACGGCTACGATGGCTTCATGTATTCGGTCGGCTTTTTGGTGGCTTACCTGACGGTGCTTTTGATTGTCGCCGAGCCTCTCAGAAACGCCGGCAAGTACACGATGGCAGACGTTTTGGCTTACCGGCTCAGCCCGCGACCTGTGCGCTCCATAGCATCTTTGAGCACGCTGACGGTCTCAACCTTCTACATGATCGCGCAGATGGTCGGGGCGGGCGCGCTCGTCAGCCTCTTGTTGCCGGGCGTTGGCTTCAACGCGGCGGTGGTCGTCGTCGGTGTGCTGATGATTGTTTATGTCGTCTTCGGCGGGATGCTGGCGACGACCTGGGTGCAGATTATTAAAGCCATCCTGCTCATGGCCGGAACGCTGCTCCTGAGCATCCTGGTGCTAGCGCATTTCGGCTTCAGCTTCGCCAACTTCTTCGATGCCATCAGCCATGTGACCTATCACGATCCCAAAACGGGCGCGGAAGTGACGAAGAACTTTCTGCAACCGGGCCACTATTATTTCGGGGCGGCGAAGCCTTACGGCGTGATTGATCTCATCTCGCTATGCATGGCCCTAATTTTCGGCACCGCCGGACTGCCGCACATCCTGGTGCGCTTCTACACCGTGCCGGACGCGAAGACCGCACGCAAGAGCGTCGTCTGGGCCATGTTTCTCATCGGCGCTTTCTATATCATGACGACATTCTTAGGATTCGGCGCGGCGACGATTGTGGGCAGAGATGCGATTGGGGCCAACAACAATATGAGCGCGCCCCTGCTGGCGAAATTCCTTGGCGGCGACATCTTCTTCGCCTTCATCTCGGCCATCGCGTTTGCGACCATTCTCGCGGTGGTGGCCGGGCTCACCATCTCGGCTTCGACCTCATTCGCGCACGACTTCTGGACGAACGTCATTCACAAAGGCACGGAGCGAAAGCACGGCGAAGAGGTGAGGGTGGCGCGCGTCACGGCGTTCGTCGTCGGGATCATCAGCATTCTGCTGGCCATCCTGCTCGGTCAATCCATCAACGTCGCCTTTCTCGTCGGTCTCGCGTTTGCCGTCGCGGCATCGGCGAATTTGCCCGTCATCGTGCTCTCGCTCTTCTGGAAGCGATTCAACACCAAGGGGGCGGTCGCAGGGCTGGCGACCGGGCTGGCCTCCTCGATTATTCTCATCTTGCTCAGCCCGAGCATCATGGCGGTTGACCCGCCAGGTGTGGCCGGAGCGGCGCGACACCTGATTCAACGCACGGCCATCTTCCCACTGGAGAATCCCGGCATCATCAGCATTCCGCTCGGCTTTCTCGGAGCCATCATCGGAACTCTACTGGGGCGAGAACCGGAAGCCGAAGCCAAATTTGCCGAACTGACCGTGAGGGCCAATACAGGACTGGGCGCGGAGAAATAAGAGATCGAGTCTGCTCTGAATTGCGGTGAAAGCTCCCTGTAGAGGGATTAGACCGTTGCGCACGGTCAAATTATCATTAGGCGTCAGGAGGTGCTAAGGACGTGGATACAATCTGCCAGTCCTGTTCTGCACAGATGGACACACCCTACATCCTGCTTGGAGCTATCCTGCGCTGCCCGGTATGTGGAGAGCATACAGTCCCGCAGGCCACGGCAGGGGCCCGGCCCGCTGATACCGGATACGAGATCACCTTCGCGGATTTCCACCGCCTCCTGTCTGATCCAGGCTATAGCTCTTCTATTACCCCACTGTTAGGTGAATGGTTCGGGTATGAACTTGAGCTTCATGGCAATTCTGTTCGTATTCGTGCGCGCGACTGTGCTGAGGTAAACGAGTTAACATTGCACCAGCGCATTCAGGGCGACGAGTCAAAGCAAGCGACTCTATATCGGGCGGCTATGTCGCTATGGCGTTGAACTACATACAAGACAACGGACCCTTAACAACTCACCCAACCGGAGCACGTTTAGCGTACCCTTCATGCCAGGCTTGCAGGTCCCAAGCGGTGCGTGCGCGCCCGGTTAATTCGAGCATGAGATTGCAGCGTGTAGTGTCCGGGAAGAATCAAGGGAGATGTTGATGTGAAGGCTGTCGGAATTGTCGAAAGTTTATGGCGCTATCCGGTTAAGAGTATGCGCGGCGCGGAAATGCCTGAAGTCTTTATGGGATTTTCGGGTATCTACGGCGACCGATGTTACGCCTTCATGAATTCGGCCGCCCGCAAAGGATTCCCTTATTTGAATGCCAATGTGCAGCAGCAAATGCTGCTTTACAGTCCGCAGTTCCGTTATCCAGAGCGGTCGTTAAAACCGCCGAATTTAACCGAAGCAGATAGCATTTCTCCGGGCGTTAATCCTGCAAACGGTGAGACGGAAGATATGATTTTAGATATTGTTACTCCGTCCGGCAAAATCTTTTGTATTGACGATCCGGCAATCATAAAACTGCTTGGCGAAGGCCTTAGCGAAAAGAATCAACTGAAACTCGTACATTCCGACCGAGCTTTAACTGATTGTCGCCCGGTCTCTTTAATCAGCCTGCAAACCGTTCGACAGATAGAATCTGAATTGAGCATGCCGATTGATAAACGCCGCTTTCGAGCAAACATCTATTTCAATTTCGCGACTGAGAGCGGCGGATTTGCCGAAGATAAATTTGTCGGTCGCCGTTTGCGGATCGGTTCAAAGGCGACAGTGATGATTCTTGAGCGGGACCCTCGCTGTAAGCTGATTTCGCTCGACCCGGAGACAGGCGAACACCAACCTGAAGTTTTACGGAAGGTGGTCCAGGCACACGCTAACTTTGCCGGTGTTTATTGTGCGGTACTGGTAGAAGGCCTATTGAAAAAAGGTGATTCAATCGAACTGGTAGCCGAATGATTTTCCGAGCACCCTTGATAGCTCACGTTTGGCAGTAATCGAATGGACCCAAAGGCGTAGCTCACAACTCAGTCAACGCGAGCGGAAATAGAGCTGTTCATTCGTTAGGCTTGCGACGCTTGGTGAGGTTCTCCCGCCGCGTTGATTCAGGCGTTAGACGCTCGTTGAGTGATTAGGAGTATGAAAATAATAGCTCAAACAGGCAGCCACTTTGACCTGGATGAAGTGGCTGCCTATACCCTGATGAGTGATATTCTCTCGCGTCCTTTATTCGCTCATCTAGCCACATCTGCTGAATCAGGCCCACGCGAGTCGCCGGTCTGGTTTCTCTGGGAAGAGAACGCGCTCTGGATTATCGGTAACTATCAATCTGATTCTTTCCCGAAGCGCATTGAACAAGACCCGCGTTGCGCTATTGGGGTAGTGGACTTCAATGTGTCAACAGGGCTTGTCCAGCATGTCGGTTTCCGTGGGCGGGCAAGTCTCCAGCCTCACGATGAAGAGAGAATGAAGCGGTTATTGAGCCGTTACATGGGAAAGTTAGCAACCTGGGATTCGCGGTTCGTTGAGATATTGGATGATACCGACTACATATTTATTCGCTTCGAGCCGGAGACGGCGGTGGTACGTGACCAGTCGTATCAAATGAAAAACATGGATGAATGAAAGGGGTCGCGTCTCACAACTCACCCAACCGGAGGGCGCATGGCAAGGCTTTCATCCGCGAGGCTTGCTTAATTGTTGCGGCTCAGCGCGCTCGGTTAACTCTGGCGTTGGGCGGTTATCGCTTAGGACGGATGCGGCGATAGCGAACATGCCCAGTAGAAAGCATCCTTAAACATTGGAGGAGTCCACAAATGGCCTATTATTTATTGCAAGGAGCATATACGTCTGAAGCATGGGCGAGCTTGCTCAAAAACCCGATTGACAGAACAGAGGCAGTACGTCCTGTGATTGAAAAACTTGGAGGAAGTGTGGTTGGGGCATGGCTCGCGTTTGGCGAGCATGATGTGGTCTTGATATTCCAGATGCCGGACAACTTGAGTGCTGCCGCTCTGGCTTTTGCTTTCTCCGCCGGGGGCGCATTTAAATCTGCCAGGACTACGCCGCTAGTGGAATTTAAGGATGGCATTGAAGCCATGAAGAAGGCGGCCGGGTCGGGCTATCAACCGCCAAACAAATAGAGATCAGTGGCAAGAACTGAGCGCACCTGAAGACATTCAGCCGAGCAGATCTTTACACAAAAGGTACGAATTATGAGAAACTCTTATCGCAGCGGCGCTGTGGGTGCGCTGATGGATGAATACGAGCGCGCGGCATCAGACCTCACCAGTCTTGTCGAGCAAATCCCGGACGATGATTTCGTGAGGGTTGTTGATTCCGAGACGAAGGATGAGGATTGCCGCTCCGTACAGACTATTATGTCGCATGTGGTCAGGTCGGGGTACGGTTACGCGGATTACATCAGAGATCAACTCGCCATCCCCTCGACCCGCCCGCAGCCCCGACTTCTCTCGCGGCAGGAAGCATTGGAGCAACTCGAAGCGGCGCTCCGCTACACCATCGAGACTTTAGAGGGCCGCTGGGAGATGAGCGGCGAAGAGATTTCCTCCATCGTCATCAAGACACGCTGGGGCGCTGTCTATGATATGGAAGGGTTGTTGGAACACGCCATCGTCCACATCCTGCGCCACCGGCGTCAGATTGAGAAATTCATTTGGCAGGGCAAGTTACAGGGTGGAAATTGACCGAAAGCGCGCGAACGACACTCAAAGCAACCATGAGAAATCCACTTTGCGCGAAACGGTCATAATCCTTTCGAACTCTGTTCGAGCATTTGCTCATCCATGCGACGCATTTATCGCCCCCGCCGGTAGTATCTCAATTGCCGCCGATACCGGTCGCGTAAACGCTATTAGCATAAAACCCTCCGCAAATCTTTGTGCTATCGCCCGTGCACCTGAAGTCGCAGTTGTCAGCCTTGCCGTATTTGCCGTAGCTGTTGCCGCACAGACAGCTCTGCCCGTATTGCACGCCGGCATATTTGAAACCCTTCTCGCGGCAGGTCGCCATGCAACGCTCCGGCGTGTTGTTCTCGCCGTGCTCAAGATAGCCATCCAAATCATATGGACTGTTCGTGTCCTTGTAGCAGCCGATAAAACCGGCCTGTGTGACCGTGTTGCTGCTGCATGCGCCCGGTGTTCCAGCCAATTCTTCGGCCTCTTCGCAGCACAGGTCGCCTTTGACGAGACTCCAGCCGTAACCGCCCGTCGAAAACTTGCCCGCCACGACCGAACGCACCCTCGACTCGTCATTCACCCAGACCGAGTAATCACGACAGCAATAATTGAAAAACTTACGATCACCGCGCAGCTTCTCCATCAACACCTTGGCTTCGGCAAAGGTGCAGCCGTAAGGTGCAGTTTCGGTGCAACCTTGATTCCCCATGACTGTGTCGTAGGGAACGTAACTGTTCTTGCCGCTTCCGGTGCCAGCTCCCGTCTGTTCTTTGGCGACGGAGAGCCAATCAAAGCGACCCGAACACGGCTCGGTCCTGACCCACACTCTCCAGCCTTTCGACGTCTGGTCTGCCCCACCATTATCGCCGCCGCTACTGCTGCTACCGCTGCTGCTACTTCCAATACCAGAGCCGCATTGTGCTGCGCTGAGGCTGAGGCTCAGGACGACCACTATCAGGGCATAAAGAAACGTTCGGCTTGTCGATCTCATTGGCGTCTCCTTTTTCAGATTTAGTTCCGCACTAATGTGAAGAAATGCGCTTCGCCTCCCATGAGACCTGCGGGCCGCCTTTATTAGCTCTGGCCGTCCCGTCCAACATGAACGTGCCGTTCTTACTTAACTTCGCTTTGTAATAACCTTCCAGACCCTCTGAGTAATAGATAGTGAAAGTTACGTAATCCTCCTCGCTGGCGATCTCATATTTACCTTCAACTCTCCCCTGTTGATGGTTATCCCACACAGCAGTTCCGGTAAAGCTGTTAGAGCCGCCGACTTCAACCTTTAAGTTCAGTTTGCCCTCGTAGTTTCTGCCGCCTCCCCTCTGTTCAATGTGCCAAGTACCCTCCACCACACCACCCGCCCTAGGATGAATGACGTAATTGTATCCCCCTATAGTTAGTTGGAATGCGTCTTGATTGCTCAGTTTAAAGCCCGTCACATTGAACACTTCCGAATCACCTTGGCACACGGCTTTCACTCGCCCGGTCGCCGGAAAGTATGAACCACTAATATCGCAATTTTTTTTATCATCTCTAAGGTAAGTGCCCTTCACCTCGCGGGCTTTCGCGCCTTCGTGTACCTCGAAGATGATATTCGTATGGGCGTCCCTTAAATAGTATAAGTCAGAGCCACTCTCTGTCTGCGCTGGCGCAGACAGAGAGAGACCGAGAATCCCGAAGATGAGAATCGTTACTAGCCGCAAGTGTTTCATGGTCTTTCTCCTCTATTGAGTTGAGAGCAATCCAGCTTTTCAACGCGAGTGAGCGTGTGATAATCTGCCGGTCACTTCAGCGCGAGTTGTTTTCAAGCAAGACAAGAGCTTGTCATTCATCTGTGCGACTCCTTTTTCCTACTAATGACCGCCCGAAGTAACGACAAACGGGCGACATTACGCCGAAATCTTCTAGTCTGACCCGGCCCGCTCCCTATGGAAGTATTAAACAGGCAGATTTATCGATTCGAGGACATTGAAGTTGATCCGTCCCGGCGGTGCCTGCGGCGTGGGGGCGAGGAACTGGAAGTCCGGCAGAAGTCTTTACGGGCGCTCCTCTTCCTTCTGGAAGAGCGTCACCGTCTGGTGACCAAGGAGGAACTGATAGACCATGTCTGGGAAGGCATGGCCGTCACGGACGACGCACTCGTCCAGCTCATCAAAGAGATTCGCCGCCATTTAGCTGACGACCCGCGCCACCCGCGATTTATCAAGACCATTCCCAGAGGCGGCTACCGTTTTATCGGCACGGTCGAGGAACACTTTTGCGAACTACCCACGACCATTGAAGTCGAGCATCACGCCTCGGTCGAAATCGAATTCGAAGAAGAGATTATTGGCGCGACAGAGAGAGAAGTAGAGCCAGAGGCGCGGCCAATCGTGCTTCCTACGGCCACCACAGCTTCTGCGCATCGCCGCAAAATACTGGCAGTCGCTCTGGCTTCTGTCCTGCTGTCGGCTGTCGCTTTCACCGCGTACTTGATAAGGAAGTCGCGGTCACGCCCCGGTGAGCTCGCAGATGTCACGTTGCCGCAAGTGAACGGGAGAAGGACGCTCGCCGTGATGTATTTTGAGAATCAGTCGGGGGATACGGAGTCGGACTGGCTGCGCGAGGGACTGGCCGACATGCTGATTACAGAACTCTCCCGCTCGCAGAGACTCTCCGTGCTCGGTCGGCAGCAACTGCACCTGCTCTTTGAAAGAATCGGACATGCTCCTGAAAGCAACGTGCGGCTGGATGAGGCGCTCGATGTGGCTCGCAGAGTTCAGGCAGAGACGGTCGCGCTCGGCAGCTTCACGCGGACGGACGGAAAGATTCGCGTTGATGTGCAGTTGTACGACGCGCGCCACGGTCAACTGCTCACGTCAGAGAGTCTGGTGGTAGAACAGCCCGGCCAACTTTTGACGCAAGTTGATCTGCTCGCCCTGAAGTTGTCCTCTTACCTGAGCGCCCCTGACGACCAGGAACGTAACGTGGGGCTGACCAGCGTGATGACCAACAACTTGCAGGCCTACCGCTATTATTCTCTCGGTGTCGAGAAGGCCAATATGTTTCTCTCGGCGGAGGCCGTCGCTTTGCTGGAAAAGGCTATTGCCTTGGACCCTGAGTTTGCGATGGCCTACGCGCGCATCGGTTATACCTATGCCCTCTCCTGGGGCCGCCCCGATGAAGGCCAGCCTTATCTGGAAAAAGCCTTTCAACTCTCAGGCCGCCTCACGGAAAAGGACAGGCTCTCCATCACCGCCTGGTATGGGGTCGCGCATCGTGATTATTCAACCGCCATCGAGACCTATCGCCAGATCATCGCGCGCTACCCGTTAGAGGTTGAAGCTTACTGGCGAATGGCGCGCTTGCTTCGCGGCGAAGAGCGGATGGAGGAATCTGTGGACGCCGCCAGGCAAGGGCTGGCTGTAGATGCCGAATCGAAAGATTTGTGCAACATGTTAGGCGGTACTTACAGGGAAATGGGCAGACACGATGAAGCCATTACCACGATGCAACGTTGCAGCGAGCTTGCGCCGGGGGATCCGAATATCTATGACAGTCTGGGCATGGCCTATCAATGGGCCGGGCGCTACGGCGAGGCAATTCAAGCTTATGAGAGGGCGCTCTCGCTCAATCCGCAATTCGAGATTGCCATCGTCCATCTGGCTAACACTTACGCTTGGCAGGGGCGTTACCGTGACGCCCTGCGCCAATATCAGCGATCCATTCAGGTCGCATCCTTTGACCATATTGGCGCGCGCAGCTACAACAGCATTGCCCTGCTGCACCTGAAAAGAAAGGAGTTCGATGAGGCAGATCGCGCCGCGCGGGCGACCGTCAAGTATGACAAGCAATACATTGATCCTCTGATACTTCTGGCCCTGGAGCGAGATGATCTGGCAACGGCTGAAAAGCTGATGGCAATCCTTGAGCAGAAGCAGCTCGACGACCGTGGGAGCAGAGGCTTCGAGCGAGCGCGCGCCTTTTACCGGGGCTACGTGGCGCTCAAAAGCGGGCGCGCGCCGGAAGCCATTGAGAATTTCAAGGAAGCCTTAAGACATCGCCCCATGGATTGGAACATTGATGCTTATGAAGACTGCCTGGCCAACGCCTATCTGAATTTTGGTCGCTTCGACGAAGCCATCAGTGAATACGAACGCATCCGACGCTTTAACCCGAACTATCCTCTTCTGAATTATTATCTTGCCCGAGCTTATGAAGGCAAAGGAGATGTCAGTCGGGCGCGGGACGAGTACGAAAAATTCCTGAAAATCTGGGAGACGGCTGACCCGGATGTTCCGGAAGTGCGAGACGCCAGAGCAAAGCTGAATCTCTAAGGGTAAGGATTCAGCCTTATTCCGCGCCTAATTGCTGCAATAAACTCAGTTAAGTCAGTTTCAGGGTCCGCCTCCTGTTCTTCGGTTCAACACCTCAAGAATTTCTCAAGTCTCATCTTTTAAAGTTCCAGTCAGTTCCGGCGCGCGAGGTGTGCCGGAACCTCTTGCACCCGGAAACCTCGCTCTTTTTACGACAGTAATCAAGGCGAAAAACCCCCTTTGTTCGCCCAGTGATGAAACGGGGTGGAAAGATGAGCGTAGTGATGCAGATAGATGAGATGCGAGAGTGCGGCGTGTACGCGCTGCCGGACGGAAGGGAATTGATCGCGCAGAGCGGAGGCCGCTTTAGCTACTTCAAGCTCTATGACCTTTTGACCTGGAAGTATGAAGGGCCTGCGATGTACGAAGCGGACGCGGAGGGGAAGATCACTTCGCTCGGCATTCCAACCCCCTGGCGTGTGGAAGATTTGAAGGAAATAGGGCAACAGAGCAATGATGAATGACGAGTTTTGAATTGATAGCTTTGCGCCTTGTGAGAATTCAGAACTCATTTCTTAAGTCCTCATCGGCTCTTCTAAATTTAGCGAATCTCGGAAGCTGTGAGTCATGCAGATTATCCTCGACAAAATCACGAACCCTCAGGAGCAGCCTCGCATTTCGCGCACGCGCCTGCTCAATACGCTTCACGGAAGTTTAGCCAACTGCACTTCGACCATCATCAACGGGCGTGCAGGCACAGGCAAAACGCTTCTCGCGGCAGACTTCGCGCACCGTTCTGGCCGCTGCGTCAGTTGGTACAAGGTTGACGCTTCGGACGGCGACCTGCGGGTCTTCTTCAAATACCTGATCGAAAGCGTCAGGCAGTGGAGACCGGCCTTCGGCCAACAGGCGCTGATGCGGATGGTCTTGACCGGCTCGCTCGACGATATTCCGGTGCTGGCCGAAGCTTTCGTCTATGAATTGCTCGAGCAGAAAGGCGAGCCGCTGCTCATGGTGATTGATGATCTACATCTGATATACGACGCCGAATGGGTCGTGCCATTCTTCCGTCGCCTGCTGCCGCTCCTGCCGGCGGAAGCGCACATGCTGATTACAGGCCGGAGCCTTCCGCCAGCCCCGCTCTGGCGCATGCGCTCGAAACAGACTCTCTGCGTGATTGAAGAATCGACGCTCCTTTTCACCGAGCTGGAGGCGACCAGACTCTTCAGCAGCTATGGGCTGTCGCAGACGCAGGCGAGCGCGGCACTCAATCAGACGCACGGGCGCGCTTCGACCCTCGATGCGCTGGCTCGATTCCTAGGCGAAGCGGAAAGCACACGCGCCAAAGAGCAACTCAAAGCGATTGGCGGCCAACTCAGGCGTAAACGCACCATCCGGCGCAGGCACGGTTACGTGATGTGAGAAAAAGTGTACTTGCAGGCCCCCATGCAACCGGAAAATCGAACAACCTCGCCTGCTCTTCCCGCCCTGACGGTCGCCGGGCGGGGAAGAATATTCTCTTTAAGTCGTGGCTTGCCCGCCACGCGTTATGATAATCTCTTCGTTAATCCCGACAGACCCGCGAGGCAAAGGTTGATGGCACAGAGGCCGCATCGTCCCAGCACACCGCAGCCCCCGGAAGCGCAGCCGCCGCTTGCGAAAGAATTGGTCGCGCTGAAGACCACGTTCTTCCTGCGTACCAAGCTCTTGCCGCCCCGGCCTGCCCCGGCGCTACTCTCGCGCCCGCGACTCACCGAAAGACTGCTCGCCAATCTCGCGCATCCGGTCACGCTCGTCACCGCCAACGCGGGCTCAGGCAAGACCACGCTCGTCGCGGATTTCGTCCGCACGCACGCCCGCGATTTCGTCTGGTATCAACTCGACCACACGGACGCAGACCCTTTCGTCTTTCTCGGTTATGTGACGCACGGCATCAAGCAGATCGTCCCTGACTTCGGTGAAGTGATGCTCTCATACCTGCATCAGTCTGCCGACGAATTAGCGCGCCAGCCAGAGCGCGCCGTGGATGTCCTGCTCAATGAAGTTCTCGAAAGCGTCGAACAACAGTTGATCCTGGTCCTTGACGACTATCATCATCTCGGCACGGAGACGGCTGTCCACGGGGTCGTTGATCGCCTTCTTTCGTATCTCCCGGACGTGCTGCACGTCATCATCATCTCGCGCGACATCCCACCGCTTTCTCTGGCGCGGCTTCGCTCGCAGGCTTCGTTGACGGTCATCGACCGCGGCGAGCTGCTCTTTACCGATGAGGAGACGCAGGAGCTATTTCGCAAAGTCTTCGACCTGGAATTGACGCCCGAGCAACTCTCTGAATATCGAGAAAGAACTCACGGCTGGATCACGGCGCTGCAACTTGTTCGTCAAGTGGCGCAACGTCAGGCACTGGCCGAAGGAGCGCAGGAAGGCGCTGTGCCTGACCTTGGCGAAATCCTGCGCCAATCGGAACGCGACATCTTCGACTACTTCGCTGAAGAGGTCTTCGCTGATGAGACTGAGGAGGTGCAGCAGTTTCTGCTACGCGTCTCATTGCTTGAGCGCGTTGAGACGGGAATCTGCATGAATGTTTACCCGGACGCCAACTGTCGCACAATCCTGCCCGCTTTGGTGCGCCGCAACGTCTTCATGACGGTCGCCTCGGACGAGCGCGGCGAAGAATATCGCCTGCACCCACTCTTCAGAGACTTCCTGCGCCGCCGCCTGCGCTCCGAACTTGGGCGCGCGAGCCTTGCTGAAGAGCACGCCCGCTACGCCGATTACTTTCTTGAGCGCGAGGCGTGGGAGCAGGCCATTCATCATCTGCTCGAAGCCGAAGATTTCGACCGCGCGGCTCAGGTGATCGAGGAGCACGGCAGCGAATGGATAGCATCGGGCGCGCTCTCCTCACTGGCTTCTTTCGCGGAAGCTCTGCCCAAAACCGTGCTTGATGAGCACCCGCGTGTGCTCGCCTATCAGGCGGAGGTGGCGCGCCTGCGCGGCGAGTATGATCTGGCTCAGGCGCTCTTTCGCAACGCCGTCACACTACTCAATGAGCGCAGCGATGGTGAAGGCGAAGCCGAAGCTTTACACTCGCTGGCCACGCTGGCGCGACGGCGCGGCGACTGCGCGACGGCTTTCACCTATCTGGACCGCGCCATTGAGCTGACGAATGAACGCTCTGCTGTCCGCATCAAATGCGGCAACACGCGCGGCCTCTGTCTGACGGCGACAGGAGAATGGACAGCCGCCGAGCGTGAGTTTCGTGAAACGCTGCAGCTGGCCGAAGAGCGCAGCGACCAGCACTATGCGAGGTTGATAGCGCACAATCTGGGACTGCCGGCCATGATTCGCGGCGACTTCGGCGAAGCGCTCCGTTGGCTGCGCCGCATGCTGCGCGACGGGAAGAATCTGCCGCCGATGCCACAGGAAGCCACGGCGCACCTGAACATGGCGCGCTGCTACCTCTATCGTGGTGAGATAGCAGACTGCGAGAAGAATTTGGAAGGGGCGCTTTCCTGCTGCCAGTTGTTCAACCTCGTCGCTTCGCGCGCCGAAACCTTCGAGACTTACGGCAACCTCTACCGCGAGCTACGGGACGCCGCGCGCGCCACGGAATTTTACGAACGCGCCGCACGCGCCTACGACGAAGCCGGGATTGATCTTACTCGCTGTGAGCTATTGGAAGAGCAGGCAATTCTTAATCTTCAACTCGGAAATCTGACGGCGGCGCGCACGACCCTGGATCGACTGATTGAAGCGCGCATTGCTGCAAAAAATGAGATGGGCATTCGCACCGCCGGGCTTTCGCGCGGGCGCGTGTTGCTGGCCGAAGGGAATTACGAAGCCGCAGGCCAGGACCTCAAGCCGGCACTCGAATATTTCCGCGAGCACGGTCTTTACTACTACGAGGCCCAAGCGTCCATCGCGCTCAGCGCCTGCGATCAGAGCGCAGGCAAAGAGAGCCTGATGCTTGAGCGGATACGCCGCGCGCTCGATTTGGCCGCGCGTTACGACTACGAATACTGGCTGCAACGTCAGGTCGCGGATAATCCGCGCCTCTTCGCTCAAGCGGAGGTCGTGGAGCTTCTTCCAATAGATGTGCGCGAGCAGTTGACGGCAGGTGCTGGAAGATCTGAGCGGCGACCGGCCGCGCCAGCACAGGCGACTCCTCTACTGGCAGTGCAGCCTGTGACGGACCTGACGCTCAACATGCTTGGCCCGGTGGAGATATTCCGCGACCTTACGAGACCACTGGCGGCAGATGCCTGGACGACGAAGCGCGCGCGCGACATTCTCTGCTTCATCGCCTCGCGCCGCCACCGTCGCGCCTCCAAAGACACCATTATTGACACCTTCTGGGGCGAGTCTGACTTTGAAGCTGTCGAGAAGAATTTTCATCCGACCGTCTCGCACATACGCAAAGCGCTCAATAGCAACCAGCCCTTGAAGCAGAATTTCCTGCTCTACCGCGATGGCGATTACCAGTTGAACCCGGAGTTCTCTTACAGCATTGATACGGAAGAGTTCGACCGTCTGGTGACCGAAGGCGAGACGGCGCGGCGGGCGCGCGAGATTGACCGCTGCATTAGCTCCTACGAAGCCGCCATTAAAATCTATCGCGGCGATTTCATGCAGGGAACTTACGACGAGTGGGTTGAGGAGCAGCGCTCTTATTACCGTGAGCAGTACCTGCGCCTTTTGGAGGCTCTCGCAGCCGTGGCGCAGAAGACCGAAGATTGGGCCCGCTCGCTTCATCTTGCCCAACAAATCCTGCACGACGACCCTTTCCGCGAGGACGTGCATTGCATGATCATGCGCGCGCACGCCGGGCAGGGCAATCGCCACGCCGTCAAAGAGCAATATGAGACGTTGCGGAAACTTTTGAAGAAGGAACTCGGCGTCGAGCCGGCCGCTGAGACGCAGAGAGTTTACAAGGAGCTGGTGGCTTAGATGGAAAAAGAAGAGAAATGCAACATTTGCAACTATAAACTGCAACCACAGCTTGCTTAAATCCAGTTAATAATGACGACCCTGTTGGGTAAACCCAAGCTCGATTGCCCGCCTCGCAAGAAGGGTCACGAAGCCAACAAGGTCTAGTTAGTAGCAATTCATTTGTGAGGGGCCGCTTCCCGACTTTCATGATCACACAAGCTTACCGAAAAACTCGTCAACTGATCTCTTTAACGCTCGTGTTCCTGCTGTGCCTCGGCTCGCTCCGTGCGGGCATCACCATCACGGGCGCGGACGGCATCACGGCGACCGGCGCAGATGGCGTCACTTATGTCAGCACCTCCGGCATCACGGCCACCGGCGCGGACGGGTTTCTGACCTTCGCACCCAATGGCATCACAGCCACGGGCGCGGATGGCATTACGGCCACTGGAGCAGACGGGATCACGGCGACGGGCGCCGACGGCTATACTTACACGGGCACAAACGGGATCACGGCCACTGGCGCAGATGGCATCACCATCACGGGCGCGGACGGCATCACGGCGACCGGCGCAGATGGCATCACTATTACCGGAGCGGACGGCACAAGCTACAAAGCAGATTCAGTCATCATCCGCAAACCCAATGGCATCACGGCCACCGGCGCAGATGGCATTACGGCCACGGGTGCGGATGGCATCACGGCCACCGGCGCGGACGCACGGCGGATTGCTCACGCCGACGGAATTACGGCGACGGGCGCGGACGGCATTACCATCACGGGCGCGGACGGGATCACGGCGACCGGCGCGGACGGTCAGATTCGTAGCATCGCGCCCAACGGGATCACGATCACTGGAGCAGATGGAATTACGGCGACAGGTGCGGACGGCATTACCATCACGGGCGCGGACGGTTTTGTACAGACATCAGCCGACGGGATCACGGCCACCGGCGCAGACACCTCCGAGCGCAGCGGCATCCGCAGCGTTGACCCGGAGCTTGCCGTCAGGCTCAACACTCTGACGGACGATAGCAACGTTGACGCCATCATCGTCTATCACCGGAAGCCGACTGATGCTGATATGGTGGATTTAGTGAGCATGGGAGTTCTCGGCGGGACACGATACCGTGAGCTTCCGATGATCGCGCTCACGGCCTCAAAGCGACAGATCATCCAAATCTCACACCTCCAGGCGGTGCGCTCCATCTACGGCAACCGCACGCTTCAATCAACGCTTGATCCGTATCTGACGGTAACCAGGATTGAGCGCGTGCGCAGCGACGCGGATTTGACGAGGAAGAATATAGGGCTTCCGGTTTCGGGACGCGGCGTGACAGTCGCGGTGCTCGACACCGGCGTTGATGGAACACACGCGGACCTGTCTGGCCGCGTCGTGCAGAATGTGAAGCTCGCCGACACGCAGAGTGTGAGCGTTGGTTTCACAGAGCCGGTTAACGTGGAGAACTTGCCCACGACAGACCAGGCATATGGTCACGGAACTTTCGTGGCGGGTCTGATCGCAGGAAACGGCGTTCGCTCAGGCGGCAAGTACGGCGGCGTCGCTCCCGGTGCAAACATCGTGGGCTTGAGCGCGGGCGACCTGAATCTCTCATACGTGCTTTCGGGGTTCGATTATTTACTCGCGCATCCGCAGTTAGGCGTGCGCGTCGTCAATTGCAGCTTCTCTGCCAATACCGTCTTTGACTTGAACGACCCCGTCAATGTCGCCACCAAGATTCTAGCCGACGAGGGCGTGAACCTGGTCTTTTCCGCCGGCAACACCGGCTCGGCCGCGCACACGCTGAATCCTTACGCTGTCGCCCCCTGGGTCGTCAGCGTCGGAGCGACGGACGAGCGCGGGCGGCTCGCGGACTTCTCTTCGCGCGGTGATTTCGGCAGCGCCCTGTTTCATCCGACGATCGTCGCGCCGGGCGTGAGCGTCGTCAGCCTTCGCGCGACCGCGGTGAACGTGACGGGAACGACCGGGCTGATTAACGCTGACACGAGTCGTCTGAGTCCGGCCGAACTGCCTTTCTACACGACGGCGAGCGGGACGAGTTTCAGTGCGCCGCAGGTGGCCGGGACCATCGCGCTGATGCTCGAAGTCAACCCGCAACTGACGCCTCAGAAAGTGCGCGACATCCTCCAACGCACGGCCACAGCGCTTCCCAACTATTTCCAGCATGAAGTCGGTGCCGGGATGCTCAACGCTTACGCTGCGGTTCTCGAAGCCGCTTTCCCGTCGCGCCGCATGGGCCAGTGGCGCGCTTCACTCGATCTCGGTCAGGTGAGTTTCACCAACCAGCAGACGCAACAGTTCACCGGCTACGTTCCGCCTCAGGGCAGCTTTGAGATGAACGTCAACATACCGGCGGATGCGTTGCTCGCCTCAGTCGAAACTGCCTGGGGGCCGCTTGGCGGCACGAGCGACCTGGCGCTTTCGCTCTATAACTCTGCGGCGGCGAAACTGAGCGACGTGAACAGGCTGAATCAGCCGGGACTGACCGGCAAGCGTGAGGGCGTGACTTTGAGAGCACCGGGCGCCAGCCAGGTGCGTATTCACCTGGCGAATGCTCTGGGCGCTGCCGGTTTGTCCGAGCCTCAGCCCGTGTCGGGCCTTCTGGAAGTAACGCGTGCAGAGTACAAGCCGCTCAACGACCTAGGTGATTTGAGCGCGGACGCCCGCGCAGATATCTATCAATCTCTGCGGATGTTCGCTCTCTCGCCTTATCTTAATCGCTTTCGACCGAATTTCGGCGTCACGCGCGCAGAGTTGGCCGCAGCCTTAGTCAAAGGCGCGCGCGTGCCACAATACCTGCCCGGTCAATCTCACTACACGGACGTGCGCGATTCGGCGACGATGCTCTTCGTGGAGAGCGTGCAAGCTTCGCCTGCCGGCGCGCTCTTTACGGACGCCACTTCCGGCGGCCAGTTCCGCCCGGACGATTACGCGACGCGTCTGGTCGCCGCCGTCGCCCTGGTGCGCGCCGCAGGTCTCCAGGCAGAAACCAGCGCCGCCTCTATGCAGCCTTTGACTTTGAATGATGCGAGCGCGATTCCCGCGAACCTTCGCGGCTACGTCGCGGTCGCACTCGCTCACGGATTGATGACGGCCGACAGCAGCGGAAACTTCCGCGCTCAAAGCTCCCTGACGCGCGCCGAACTCGCGCACGCGATAGTCGCAATTTCAAAATTGACCTGGAACTAAACCGGACTGAAGCTGAATAGTTTGAGCGTTGAGGTGTAAAGAAGCCGAAGCAGATTGCCCACGCTCTTAGCATCGGCTGAAAGTTAAAAAGTAGTGCGGTTTATCTCTATGGTCAAATGACTTATTGAGCAGTATCGGTCCGGCACATCTCAGTTCTTGTTGGACAAAACCTCAATTTGAGCCAACATTTCATCCAGCGTTTTCCTATCAAACAAGCGACCATTGGCAATCACAGCATTGATCTTTTTCGTATTATGTATGTCTTCGAGCGGGTCCGCATCGAGCAGAACTAGATCTGCGATGCTTCCTTTTTCGATGGTGCCAAGTAAGTCTGGTTTGTTGAAAAATCTGGCGGGGTTGAGAGTGGCAGTTTTGAGGGCTTCCCTCGGAGTGAGCCCGGCTTTGACCAGCAGTCCCAACTCGTCATGAAGACTGAAGCCGGGAAAGCTGAATGGATTGGCATCATCAGTTCCTGCGAGAATGCCGACTCCGGCTCGTTGCATTTCTCCAACCAGATTGTCCTCTTTTCGGATGAGTTCCTTTCTCTTCGCCACCTCATCCGCAGACCAGCTTTCTGCCTCCTTGGCCATTCTTAACCAGCGCTTTCTCCATGAGGGCTTCACGTATTTAAGGCGAGGGTCTGCGGGAAAATTGCTGTCATTCAGAAAGGCATAGCTGTGGCGCATGATCAGCGTGGGGCACTGCCACGTCTGGTTCTTTTTGAAGAGACGAAACAAGGTTTGGGCTCTCTTGAGATCGGATTTCGCTTCATCCAGGCCCGTGAGGTGTTCGATACTTTTTTGCCCGGCTTGAGAAGCTTCCGCTGCTGTGATTGAGGTCGGGACGTGTCCTTCGACCGGCAGGTTTAAATGCCTGGCTTCATTCACCAGCGCGAAATATGAGTCTCTGGTCAGGTTATCATAGACCTTGATAAAATCTGCGCCATCGCGTTTGGCTTTTCTCACCGCCGCTCTGGCCTCGACTCCGTTGCCCACGATGACGATGTCTGAAAGAAAAGTCTGAGGGCCATCAATGATGGGGCTGGCTATCACCATGCGCGGGCCGACGAGCATTCCATCTTCAATCTGCTTTCGCCAGAGGTGATGCGCAGGCGCGCCGTCCATGATGCGGATGCCTGTCACGCCCTGAGTTATGAATAACGGAAGGTAGCCCGCTTTGTCGAAATCATCTTCACCGACGTGGACATGCATATCCCACAGTCCGGGAATCAAAAACTTGCCGGTAGCATCAATTGTACGGGCGGCTTGAGGAGTCTTGATTTTCCGGGTTTTACCAATCCTCTGAATGTGGTCGCCGACAATGATGACGGTCATGTCCGGCCGTGCTTGTCTGCCGGTCGCATCAATGGCCGTCACATGAGTGATGGCTAATATATTCGGCTCGCGAGTCAGTTTCTGTTGCGCAAACGACAGTAGAGGCAGCAGACAGATAAAGAGCGTCGAGGCCAGCACGCTTCTCATTAAAGCTCTTGAAAACTTTCGCAATTATCTTCCTCGCCGACTATTGCCTGATGAACAACTCTTCGACATTCCAGAGCGAATAGGGAAGAATCGTGCCCGGACGATAGTTGCCGACGCGCGTATTGGCGGCCGTGGTGATGTGGCGCGCGGCGATGGGGATGATGGGGAGTTGGTCTGCGATGACGTTCTGGATGTCGCGGAAGATCGCTTTGCGGCGCTCAGGGTCCGTCTCGTGCGACTGATCTGTTGTTAGCTGGTCGAGACGCGCTTCCCAGTCGGTCGCCGGCTTAGGCTCTTTCGGATACCACTGGTGATTGCTGCTGTTGCTCTGTAAGAAGTTGGTGTATGAAGAAGGGTCCGGGTCTGTGACCGCTAAGCCAAGCAGCACCGCTTCGTAATCATAGCTCTGCGACCAGCGGGCGGTGAGCGCCTGAAACTCAATCGGCGCAGGCTGCATGTTGATGCCGAGTTTCGCGAGGTCTTGCTGAATGACCGCAGCCATATCCACACGCGGCTGGTTCTCCACGGGCACAATCAGAGTGAACTCGACGCGATTGCCTTTCGCATCCGTTAGCTCCGGCGCGTCCTCAGAGCCTTTCAGGATGAAACCAGCTTCTTTCAATAGCGCGCGTGCTTTCTCAAGGTCATATTCCGTTTTCGGAATATCCGTCGCCGCCCAGGTGCGATTGCCCGGCGAGATGAACCCGTAGAGGGGCGTGGCCAGCCCTTGCAGGTTGGTCGTGGCGATTGAATTGCGATCAATAGCGTAGGAGACGGCGCGGCGGAAACGCACGTCGCTGAACCATGCGCGCTTCACAGGATCAATGACCGGCTTGCCGTTCTGCACGCCCTCGTTTTGATTGAACCACAGGTGATCGGTGTTCAGTCCAGGCCCCGCGTCGTAGGCGCGCACCGTCCCTTGCCCGGAACGCAGCGCCGCGTAGTCTGTCGGGCGGATGCGGTCAATGATGTCCAACGTGTTCTGTTGCAGGCGCGCGATGGCGTTGTTGGCGTCGTCAACGACATCTAAGACGAGAGAATCCAGGTAAGGAAGCGCATTGCCTGCGCTATCCTTTTTCCAGTAGTTCGGGTTGCGCTTTAAGGTGACGCGCTCGCCAGGCGTCGCGGAATCAACTAGAAACGGACCCGAAGTGACTATCTTCTGCGGGTCCGACGTGATGCCCCAGGCGTCTTTCAGCGTGCCATTGTTCAAAGTCTCTTCGAGAATGTGTCGCGGCAGGACCGCCACGTTCGAGAGATACCCTTCGGGGGCGGCGACCGCTTCGGGAAAGAGCATTTTGAGGTGGCGCGCATCCACGACCGTGGTGGTAATCGGGCGCCCTCCCACCAGCATCGAGTCGCGAAAGAGAGGCGACGCGACGCGCTCGTCGTAGATGGCGCGCATGGTGAAGAGCACATCGTCAGCCGTCAGAGCGTGGCCGTCCGAGAATTTCAGTCCGTCGCGCAAAGTAACTTCGAGCGTGCGCTTATCGTCTGCCCACTTCCATGATTCGGCCAGAGCGGGAACGTGTTTCTGTTGATCTTGATCGAACTCCGCGAGGCGTGCGCCAAGCAGGAAGAAGCCGACGGTGAGCGAATACTCCTCTTTCGCCTCCAAATAGTTGAAGGTCTGCGGCGCTTTAGTAAAGCGGTAAGTCAGAGAACCGCCGCGTGTGCCGACAATGCGCCCGCCGGACTGTTGATTCTGTGGCGCGGATGGGCCGGGCGTCGTCTGCTGCTGGCAAGCGAAAGTGATTAAAAGCAGAGCGAGCAAGGCTGATAGGAGTAGTCGTTGTAATCTTGTGCTATTCATCTTTTAAGTTGTCGGCCTGTGGTGTGTAATCTAGCTTCTCTTAAAAAGTCGGGGCAATCGGATTCAATCACGTAAACGAACGGATGTCCAGAGCAGCCTGGTCTGGCGCGTGGCCCTTGTGAGCATTCATGGATAGATGGTAGATAAGATTCGGAACTTTTTACTATCTCCCGACTTGAGATGGTGAATTGAGAGCCTTCGGCAAACATCATGAGACCGCATCCATGCTGAAATTTATTATCTTAAGGTTTCTGGCCCCGCTCAGATCTGCATTCCCCAGGTTTTATCAAAAGCTGAGGTGGCTTCTGCTGCGGGGGCTACCGTGGCTCAAGCTGATTTTTTCCAGATTGCTTCAGGGAATTCTGGTGCTCGTCGTCGTCTCTGCGCTGACGTTCGCGCTGCTCGCAGCGACCGGAGGCGATGCTTTAACGGCTCTCAGGAATGATCCTTCGGTGAAAGAAGAGACGATTGAGAGGTTGCGCCATACGTACGGACTGGATCAGCCGCTCGCCGTTCGTTACGCGCGCTGGCTGACAGGCGTCATGCGCGGAGAGCTGGGCGAGTCTTACTCAAGACGCGCCCCGGTTTGGACGGTGATTCGTCCCGCGCTGATTAATACGCTCATGCTGGCCTCCGTGGCTTTGCTGATCGCTTGGGCGATTGCGCTCGCGCTCGGCTCAATGGCCGCCAGACGGCCGCGCAGCTGGATAGACAAGTTGTGTAGCGGCGTCATCCTGCTCGCATCTTCCACGCCGCGCATCGTCTTGGCGCTCGCGGCGCTGACTTTCGCCGCGAGCACCGCGCTGTTCAGCATCGGCGCGGCAGACTCAAAGGCTTCGCCCGTGAATATTCTGCTTCCCGCGGCTGTGCTCGCAGTTCCACTCATCGCGCTTTTTCTGGCGCAGGTGCGCGATGGTCTGGGCGCGGCGCTGCGCGAAGAGTTCGTGCAGGTGGCGCGCGCCAAGGGGCTCCCGGAAAGAGTTGTGGCACTCAGGCATGCGCTGCGCGCGGCGCTCAATCCGTTGGTCACAATCTTCGGCTATTCGCTTGGCGGACTCGTGAGCGGCTCCGTCATCGTGGAGAAGGTCCTGGGCTGGCGCGGCCTCGGAAACCTGAGCGTGGACGCCGCGCTCGGCCGTGATGTGCCTTTGCTGATGGGCATTGTGCTGGTGACGGCGACGGCCGTTCTCATCGGCAACCTCGTCGCAGACCTTCTGCTCAGGGTCAACGACCCGCGCTTGCGCTCAGGTGAGGCGCGGCGCTCAACGTCCCTAACCGGCGCGACCACCACATCCGCTACCTGATGAAGAACGTAGAGCCAACTACAGACACCTCGTTCTGGACCGAGGCGACGCCGAGAAAGCCGGCGCGCAGTCGCCGCGCCGTCCGTTTTGTGCGGCGAAGAAAAAGCTTCGTCGCCGGGCTTTCCATTGTCACTCTCTTCTACGTGGTCGCCATCTTCGCAGATTTTTTAGCGCCTTACGACTATCGCCTGCAAACGCGGAGTGAGCCGGCAGCGCCGCCGAGCCTGATTCACTTCGTTGACGCGGAAGGCAATTTTCACCTGCGCCCTTTCATCTACGCCCGCCGCATGGTTGACCCGTTGGAGCGTCGCTACGAAGAGGATGTTGCGCGCGCGTACCCCCTCGCGTTTCTGACAAAAGGCTATTCGTACAAGCTCTTCGGACTCTTCCAGACCAACCGGCATCTCTTCGGCTTAGAGGACGAGACTGAAGCGGCGCATGTTCGCCTGCTCGGCACGGACGCCATCGGGCGCGACCGCTTTGCGAGATTGCTGATTGCCTCGCGCTTCTCGCTCGTCGTGGGCCCTCTGGGGACTTTGCTGGCGAGCGCGCTCGGGATTTTCATAGGCTGCATGGCGGGCTTCAGCGGGCGTTTCATTGACGCTTTGTTGATGCGCGCGGCTGATGCGATGATGGCGCTGCCCAGTCTCGTCCTCGTGCTGGCGGCGCGCGCGGCCTTCCCGGACAAGTTGCCGCCCGTGCGCGCGGCTCTGTTGATGATCACAATCTTCGTCGCAGTTGGTTGGGCCGAGATGGCGCGTCTGACGCGCGGGCTGGTGCTGGCGTTGCGCAAGCGCGAGTTCGTGCTCGCGGCCCAGAGCTTAGGGCTGTCAAATGCACGCATCCTGTTCCGGCACATCCTGCCGAACGCTGCGCGCCCGCTGCTTGTGCAGGTTACTTTGATGCTTCCCTATTTTCTCCTGACCGAGACGGCGCTCTCTTTTCTCGGCATCGGGCTTCAAGAGCCGGAGGTGAGCTGGGGATACTTGTTGAAGGAGGCGGGGGACACGAATCTCTTGCGCGATCATCCTTTAACACTGCTCGCCCCGGCCATCGCTATCTTCATCTTCGTGCTCGGCGTGAGATTGTTAAGCGACGGATTGAAGACAAAAACAGAGAGAGGCAGTCTGTAGGCGGAGTCCTTTTAACAGTCTCGCGCCCCGAGCCGTGAATTGAGAGCGGATGTAATAAACCACGCGCCCCAACCGTTATACTATAGTGGCCTTGTGCGTCGGTGCGACTTGAGTTTAATGTTCGGTCAACACGGGCGAGCTGAAAACGTGAACTCAAAAAGGTTTGTTCCTGGCTTGAGTATCTCTCTGGGAAAGAGTCTTGCGCTGGAGGATAATATGAAAAAGACGGTACTTTTTCTTTCGCTCACACTGCTCATGCTGAGCTGGGGGTGCAAGTTCGATCATATAGCAGGGTCGGGCACCATGAAGCTGGAAAAGCGAAGCGTCCCGACGTTCACGGCCGTGCATATCAACGGCGCGTACGAGGTAGAGATTGTCGCACAGAAGGAGCAGAGTTTAGAGATCGAAGGCGATGATAACCTGCTTCCTCTCATCAAAACGGAAGTCAAAAATGGTGAGCTGGAAATCGGCAACGAGAAGGCCTTTTCCACAAAGCATAAGCTGCACGTGCGTATCTCCGTTCAGAACCTTGACGGCATCCATACTTCCGGCGCGAGCAACTTCGTCGCCACCGGGATCAAGAGCGACGCGTTCAAGATAGAGACTTCCGGGGCCAGCGAGTTTAAGCTGTCGGGCGAGGTCAAGACGCTCTCGATTGAGTCGTCGGGCGCGGGCAGCATCGACGCCAAAGACCTGCGCGCGGAGAAGGTCGATATCAGTTCGAGTGGCGCGGCCACGGCTGACGTTTACGCTTCGGAAGAGTTGAGCGCCAGCGTCTCCGGCGCAGGCAGTGTTGATTATTACGGCAACCCTAAAACCGTCAAAGAAGATAAGAGCGGAGCAGGTTCGATCACGAAAAGGTAGCACATGTGCGGCGATTGCGGACGGGCGGATTGAAAAGTAGAGAGACCAAAATTCTCCTTCAATCCGCAATCGGCCGGTTTGCGCTTGACCGTGGGCGCTCGGTACAGGCAAGATCACGCTGTATGTTTTCGCAGTATTCCGCCGCGCATTTCCAACGGCACGCCTTTAACCTCAACAGAACATTTTTACTCGCGTTCCTGCTGATAGTCTTCGTCCAGAGCGCGGGCACCTCCACCTCAGCCCAGACTATAGAGCGCGAGCTAAACGCGACAGAGAAGGCCACTATCTCTATCAAAAATCGCAACGGGCGCGTCAGTGTCACGGCCTCAGATGAACAGAAGGGCGTCTCTCTCAAAGCGGAATCCGCTGGCATGGCTGTCTCTGAATCGGATGTCGTCACCAGCTCTCAGGGCAATCTGGTCGAGATAGATGTGCGCGGGCGGTCAGAACGCGACCGCATTGATCTGACTGTGCATGTGCCTGCGCGCACGCGCGTGAAAGTCATCAGTGAAGCCGGGTCGGTGGATGTGCTCGGTAACCTGGCTGCGGCCGAAGTCAAAACCAGCACCGGCACGATTCGCGCAGATGTGCCCACAGACGCCCTTCGTCTGAATCTTTTATGGGAGGCGAGCCGCCCGCGCTTTTTCGGCGATCTGGAGTTGCCGAAAGTTAAGGAGAAGCGCGGCGGTGTGTTTGAGATCAACGGTGTGATCGGTGATAAGAAGGCGAAAAAGGATGACCGCGTCGAGCTTAATCTGACCACCGAGCGCGGCGTCATGCTCTTCAACGTTGACCCGAACATGGTTCCGTCGGACTTACACGAACGCCCGTTGACGGAAGCCGTGCGCGCTATCGTCCGTGGCGGCGACAGTTTGCTGGTCGATTCCATACGCAAGGTGAGCCCGAAATATTTCGGCGACTACGCCAAGACGCTGCCGCCGCCGAAAGAGACGCCGTCGCTCGTTCCACGCAAACAACTCGGCGTTGTCGCCACACCGGCGGGCGGCCAATTGATGCGCCTCAACGTGAACGTCACGGACCTGCATGGCCGCTCTCTCTCTGGTCTGAAAACATCTGACTTCACTGTTTTCGAGAACGGGCAACCGCAGCAGGTGACGGACGTCGAGCCTGCCAACTCGCCCTTTAATCTCGTTCTCCTGCTGGACGTTTCCGGCAGCATCGAAGAGCACATAGATTTCATCCGCAAGGCGGCGCGCAACTTCATCAAGACCGTCAGCCCGCAGGATCGCATCAGTATCATCTCTTTCCGCGACGACATACAGGTTATCTCGGATTTTACGACTGACCGCTCGCTGCTCTCCGAGCGCCTCAAGGACATAGATGCGGGCGGCCCGACCGCGCTCTACGACGCTCTCGGCTACACGCTCGTCGAGCAACTCAAGCAGCTTCGCGGCGAGCGCACGGCGGTCGTCATCATGTCCGACGGCGATGACAATAAATCGTTCGTGCCTTTCGGCGCGATACTCGATGCGGTTGTGGAATCCGGCGCGCTGATCTATCCGCTCTACGTTCCGTCGGAACTGGTCCGCGAAGGGAGCGTCCCCGCGCCGGAAAAGACTATCGATCCGCTGCGGACGAGGTTTCTGACCTTGACGACGCGCGCCGAAGCGGAAGGGCGAAAATTGGCGGAAGTTTCCGGCGGCGTCTATTACCCGATTACGCGCCTGGACGAGTTGCAGCGCGCTTATGACGACATAGTGGAGCAGTTGCGTATGTCCTACACGGTGACTTACGCTTCAAACATCGCAGGCGCTCGCGACCGCCGCGTGCGCGTGCGCGTCAACCGCGACGGGGCGAGCGTGCGCCTCAGTCCCGTCGTTGATGTCGCCGCGCCCTGATGCGACCGGATGTTTCACGAGAGGGAGTCAGAAAGTTCAAGGAAGAGGGATAATCTTATGCCGTGCCGGAGGAGAAACGTTCGAGCCTTGGCCGTAATCTTTCTTCTGGCAGTAATGTTTTTGCTGTACTCTGAGCCGCGTCTTTCGCAGGCGCAAGAGCAGTCACCACCCACGCAGCCCTTGAAGCGCATGCGGCGCGTCAAAGGTCAGCCGCCAAAGCCACCGCCACCGCCGCCGCAGGCAACACAAGCTCAAACAAGTTCGGAAGACGATGTGGTGCGCGTTGACACCGATCTGACGAACATTCTGTTGACGGCCATTGACAAAGATAAACGATTCGTCACGACGATTCGTAAGGAAGATGTGCGAGTTCTGGAAAATAACCAGCAGCAGGTGATTTCCGACTTTGAACGCGAAACGGACCTGCCCTTGACGCTCGCCATCCTGATGGACACGAGCCGTTCGGAGGAGCGCCCCTTGCCGGATGAAAAGATAGCCGCGCGCATCTTCATTGATTCCGTCATCAAACCTGACAGAGACAAGGCCGCCATCATCTCGTTCACCGGCGAGGCCACGTTGCAGGAATCTCTGACGAATGACCTGGGTAAGTTGTACGCGGCGATCAAGCGAGTGACAGTCGAGATTCCGTCGAGCGATTCTCGCTGCGAGGAAAACGTCACGGTCGAGCGCGAGCCTAAATGCTGGACCGGAGTCTGGGACGCCGTGTGGGTGACAGTCAACGAAGTGCTCTCGCAAACGCCTGAGCACTCGCGCCGCGCCATCATACTCCTTTCCGATGGCGACGACACGAGCAGCGTCACGAAGCGGCAGGAGGCGATTGATTTCGCCTTCCAGAATAACGTCGTCATCTATTCGATCGGGATAGGCGACCCGGAAGAGTACAAATTGGACGACAAAGCGCTCCGCAAAGTTTCTGAGAAAACAGGGGGACGCGCTTTCTTTCCTGAAAATAAGGCGGAATTGGACGCGGCCTTTGCGCAGATTCAGCAGGAACTGCGTTCGCAATACCTGATCTCCTACACGCCCACAAATCGTCAGCGCGACGGCTCGTTCCGCCAGGTCAAAGTCGAAATCATCAATCCGGAGCTACGTAAACAGAAACTGCGCCTGCTTTACCGGCAAGGCTATTATGCGAAGAAAGGATGAGAAAAAAGTTTGGAGGCTGGGGCTTGTTTTTTCATCCTTCATCCTTCATCCTTCATCCTCGGAACTATGACGCACCCTCTGCTCTTATCTCTCTTTGACGAACAGGAGCGCCGTCCGCTCTCTGTGACGGAGTTGACGATGCAGGTGCGCGGGGCGTTGGAAGCGCGCTTCTCTTCCGTCTGGGTCGAAGGCGAAATCTCCAACTTCAAGGCGGCCCAGTCGGGTCACTGGTATTTCACCATCAAGGACGAAGGGTCGCAGCTCCACGCCAAATGTTTTCGCGGCGTCAACGGGCGCATCCGCTTTCGCCCCTCGGACGGTTTGCAGGTTCGCGTGCGCGGGCGATTGAGTGTGTATGAGCCGCGCGGCGAGTACGAGTTGATAGTCGAAGCTCTGGACCCGGTGGGCGCAGGCGCACTGCGCATCGCTTTCGAGCAGATGCGCGACCGACTCGCGGCGGAAGGCTTGTTCGATGAAGAACTCAAGCAACCTCTTCCGCTCTTTCCGCGCCGCGTCGGCGTCGTGACTTCGCTCAATGGCGCGGCCATTCGCGACATCCTGACCATCCTCGCTCGCCGCACACGCACAGTGCATGTGGTCTTAGCGCCGACGCGCGTGCAGGGTGAAGGAGCAGCAGCTGAAATAGCCGAGGCCGTCCGCCTCCTGAACGAGTTTCACCTGCGCGCTCTGGAAAATGGGCTGACGGATGAATTGATTGATGTCATTATCATCGGGCGCGGCGGAGGCTCTGCCGAAGACCTCTGGGCATTCAATGACGAAGCGGTGGCACGCGCGTTGAGAGCGTCCAGGATTCCGGTCATCTCTGCTGTCGGGCACGAAACGGACGTGACAATCGCAGACTTCGCGGCAGACCTGCGCGCACCGACTCCCTCAGCCGCAGCCGAACTCGTCGCCGCGCGCGAAGACGAACTGGAAGCTTACGTCGAAGCTTTGACGCGGGACCTCTTGCGTTCCGCCCGCTCAAATATCGTTAACGCACGACTGCGCGTCCAGGAAGCGGCCATGTCGCCCGCCTTCGATGAGGTGCGCGAGCGCTTTCGCGATGCCAGGGCAAGCGTTGACGAGGGGGCGCACCGGCTTGAGACTTTAATGATGCGCGCGGCACAGAGAGCGCGCAGGCAAGCCGAATCCATCAGTCGTCGTCTCTCGCCCGCTCGCTTAAGTCGGCGGGTGTCTGCCGCGAAAGTGAAGTTTAATGTCTTGTGCGCGATGCGCGACGCTGCGGCCTCTGCCAGACTCGACGAAGCCAGGGCGCAACTCGCCATCGCCGCCGCGTCGCTCGATGCGCTCTCGCCGCTCGCGGTTTTGCAGCGTGGCTATGCTCTGGCGCAGGATGAGCGAGGGAAACTCTTACGCGATGCGCGCCAGTCAACCGTTGGCGACCTTTTACATTTACGTCTCTCAAAAGGCACGCTACGATGCCGCGTGGAAGAAGTGGAGAGCTAATCGATGTCAGCCCCCGTGCAAAATAATCCCCCAACACAGAAACGCAGCCGAATCATCATCAACCTCGAACATGCGCTGCATCTCTCGCCGCAGGGCCAGCAGCCATACGGCGGCCGCGCGAAAAGAAGAAAGTGGCCGCTCGTGCTTGGCATCATCGGCGTCGTCCTGATAGGCCTCGTCGTCGGCGGCTACTTTTACTGGCGGCACTACAAGACGAAGCCCGCTTACTCGCTCGCTCTCGCCATTGATGCCGCGCAGCGCTCGGACGCTGCTGCATTCGATCAGGTCTTCGATACCGACAAGGTCGTCCAGAGTTTCGCGCCACAGATGATAGATGAAGCGAAAGAAAGATTCGGGACCGCCCTGACTCCGGCGATGCAGCGGCGCGTGGAAGCTCTCATCCCGACTCTGCTGCCGCAAGTCAAAGAGAGTGTGCGCGGTGAAGTGATGAAGCATGTCAGGGAGGCAACCGCGCGCGCCGAAGGCAAGCCCTTCTTCCTCGTCGCGCTCTTCATCTCTTATTACGCCGACATCAAGCAGCAGGAGGACATGGCGACAGTCAGCGCGAAAGCGAATGATCGCATCATCGAATTGACGATGCAGCGCGGCACTGACAATCGCTGGAAGGTGGTCGGGGTGAAAGATCAGGTTTTAGCAAAGAAACTGGTTGACAATATCGCAAGAGATTTACCCGCCATCGGTGGAAATGCCATCGATGAAGCGCGCAAGCAGATTGAGAAACGGCTGCCGGGCATCTTGCCCGGTGCTGGCGGGAACAGCAAATGAAAAAGACGGCGGAAGCCAAGAGTAAAAGTTTTGAGACGCAGCTCGCTTCGCTTGAGCGGATCGTGCGCGAGTTGGAGCACGGCGATTTGTCGCTGGAAGAGAGCCTGAAGCTGTTTGAAGAGGGCGTCAAACTCTCGCGCGAGTGCCAGGAGCGCCTTAATCTAGCCGAGCGTCGCATAGAGGTTCTCCTGCGCGATAGCGAGGGGCAACCTACTTTGAGCGTCTTTGGCGAAGAGGGAGCGGATGAGTTTGCGCGCATCAACGAAGACGAGGCCGAGGATGATGAGAGCGTCTTCTGAATCCTCTGCGGACGTTGATGAAAGGGAAGTGCGCGAGCGTCTGACGAATTACCGTGAGATGGTCGAAGCGCGGCTCGACGCGCTGATCCCGGAGGAGAGCGCCGGGCCTGAGAGCATTCACAGCGCGATTCGCTGGAGCATGTTTGCGGGCGGAAAGCGTTTTCGCCCTCTCCTGTTGCTGGCAACAGGAGAGGCTTTCGGCGCGGAGGTTGAAGCTCTGCTCGACACAGCCTGCGCGCTCGAAATGATTCACACCTATTCACTGATTCACGATGACCTGCCTTCGATGGACGACGACGATCTGAGGCGTGGTCGTCCGACCTGCCACGTTCGTTTCGGTGAAGCGACGGCCATCCTGGCGGGCGACGGGCTTCAGGCGCTGGCCTTCCAAACCATAACGGAAGATGAAAGATTAGCGCCGGAGGTGAGGATTCATCTGGCGAGCGAAGTGGCGCGAGCGGCGGGGACGCCTTGGGGGATGGTCGCGGGGCAGGCGCACGATCTGGCAGCCGAATCGCAAGATGTGTCAGGCGATGAGCTGGAGCGGATTCATCGTCTCAAGACAGGCGCGTTGATCGCAGCCGCCGCGCGCTCAGGAGCCATGATCGGGGGGGCGCGTGAGGCGGAGTTGGAAGCGGTGACGCGCTATGCACGCGCTCTCGGATTGCTCTTCCAGATTACGGATGATCTGCTGGACGTGACGGCCACTGCAGAAGATTTAGGGAAAACGCCCGGCAAAGACGCGCGCTCCAGCAAAGCAACCTATCCGGCCCTTTACGGACTCGAAGCGGCGCGCGAGCGGGCAGAAATGGCTTACAAGGAAGCCGCATCAGCGCTTGATGAAATTGATAGACCAATGCCGATGTTGCGCGCCATTGCGCGGCTGATTCTTGAGCGCAGAACATGATCGAAGTCGCGTCTAATGTTTTTTGACGCCACTGTTGAGGGGCCAGTTTCGCATATATTCTTCTGCTCTCTTCATATCTTGAAATTCGCTTACCCACTTAGCGTTTTTAATCGCCCATTCAAAATGCGCTTTGACAAATGGTTGAAAAGCGGGGGTTGGTTTGCCGCTAGCGTCAGCTATTCCGAGTTCCTGTGCCACCATCTTCACAAGAGCGTCGTTACGTGTAATACCCGCGGCCTGAAAGAACTTATGCTTTTCGTCCAGAGTCATTGATCTAACGCTGCCTGCCTTCAACGTCAGCCAATAATCGCGCGGGTAAAGTCTGTAAACTCGCGTGTCCGCGCCTTCGACCGTCTTCAAATAATCTTCGTAGACAGCGAACTGTTTCTCCGGGCCGATGACGAAGAAGATGCCGCCCTGAACGTCTTTGGCTTTGACGCCGTAGCCGGGAAGAATTCGCGCGTAAGTCTCGTCCATGCGCTTGTAAAGCTCGTCGGCCAGCTTCGGATTCTTGCGCAGTTCAAGCACGGCGCGGCGAAAACGGCTCACAACTTCGGGCGGGATACCGTCGGCTATGTCTGCGGCCATCGCTTCGCCGCGCAGCTCGTATTCCGAGGCCGAGCGAAATCCTTGAAAAGCCTGCGCGATGGCATACTCGGCGAGGTTCGGGTCGTGCGGAGCTTTCTTCAATTCATCTATGACGAAGCGGAGCGTCTGCGGCAGCTCAGGCACACGCTCGGCGTAATAGCCGATGCGCCCCTGAGAAGGCGAGCCGCGAAAGCCGTTACTGTAGGCCAGGCCAGCGCCCCAGGTCTTGATGAAGATGCCGTGTGCGCCGCCGCCCGCGTAGATGCGCGAGGCCAGATACTGCAGGAGTTTTTCCGTGTCCGTGTCTTTGAAACTAGCGGACGGGGCAGAGTTGAGAAAGACTCCGCTCTGCGAGTTCGGGTTGATAAGACCGACGAAAACAGGCGATGTGGCATCGGGGGCGCGTTCGCGCAGGCGAGCATCAATCAGTCTCATGCTTGAACGATGGCTCACATCCGCCTTCGCGGTCTGCAAGCCTGAGAGCAGGTCTGTGATGTTACCGGCAAGCTTCTGCTGCGTGGCGCGAGAGCCGATGATGAACATGCGCGCGTTGCCGGTCTTCAAAAGTCTCTGCCTGAGCCCGTCAAGACTGGCCAGAGCCTTCTGCGGCGTGACTGAAAGATCATGCCGGATTTCGCTGGCCAGATAAGACCAGTCTGCGGCCAAAGACGAATCTGGAATGTCTGCGAGCGTCTGGTCAATGTCCTTCGCCGCTTCGATTGCCAGAGGCTTGGCGGCTTCGGGCAGGCTCATGAACTCGTCCAGATATGGCTTGAGAGCGGCGCTCAAGTTAGAGGCCGTCTTGGCCGGAGCCGTCCCCACAAAAGACTTGAGCCCCGTTTGACCTCCCTGCATTGCTCCAAGCAACGCCTTCAATTCAGTGCGATTGCCTTGCGCGCCTGCGCCCGCGAGTTTGGTGAGAAAGCTGGAAACAGCTTCGCGTGTCTCAGGTGTTCCGCCGTCTTTGAGCATCCAGCGCAGGCGGAATGCGTTGTGCGCCTGCGTCAGAAAAGATGCGGTGGTCAGCAGAAGCGGGTTGTCCTGTCGCCAGTAAGCGTCAGCCGGATTATTGACCCAGGACTCTTCCGAGCCCTGCATGCGATTTCTGAGCGCGCTCAGCGATTGATCCACTACGTCGCGGATGCGCGCCAGGTTTTCGGGACGCCAGTCCGGGTGAAGCAGAACGAGCTTCATCCATTCGATTGAACGCCCTGCTTCAGCCGCGTTGTTGCCCGCGCCGCGCACGACGAGTTCCGCGCGGTCTGTGGCAAAGTTTGAGCTGAAGTAAGCGTTGAGGCCGAGAATCTCATTGCGCAGCCTCTCACTCATCTCTTCATACGAGACGGGCTTCCCGTCCTTGATGACGCCGACGCGTGTGAGCAGGGCGGGAAGGATTGAGAGATAGACCAGCTCGTCGTCTGACACGCCGTTGAGGCGGAGCGCGAGTCCGGTGGTCGCGCTCGTAATGTTGTCGAAGTTGGACGCGACCATCGGCACTCCGCCCGCGAGCGTCGAGACCTTGTAATCCAGCTGGTCGTCCAGTGAGAGCGGCGGAGAATCAAGAAAGCGTGTGCCTGTGTCTTGTTTGGCTAATTTCTCCTCAGCGGCCGTCGCAGCATCGTACTCCGCCTTGTAGCGGCGAATGGCCTCCTGGTCATCGCTCACTCCATACTTCGTCTTCAAACGCGCGACTTCCGCCGCGGCTCTCGCCTGACGCTCGCTCTCCTCTTCTTTGATTAACGCAGGATTCGGTCGTGCGGCGACCGCATACGGAGTGGTGCCCGTCAACTTCCACTTGGCTAAATACTCGCGCCAGAAGTTCTGATTGCCTGCCAGCAGCTTTTCGATAAACTCAAGCTCCGGCCTCATCGTCAGCGACTTGCGAAAGTCGTTCGATTTGTCCAGACGATAGAGATGTGAAATCCACGCCGCGCTCGTGTTGCGGAAGCCGAAGCCGGGAGGCGTGTTGACGAACTTGCTCAAGTCGCGCGCGCTTTCGATGACGCGACTTTTCAGGCGCGCGTTGAACTCCATTAGTTCAGGCGAGCCGTCTTTCCAGGCTGCCACGCGCGCCAGCTCTTCCAACACCTTCTGCCTGACGAGCCCTATCTTCTCTTCAGTCATGTTCACGGGCGCCACGTCGCCAAGTCCGATGAACACAGGTTGGCCCGGATCCTCGTTGACGAAGCCGAAGACGCTTTTCGCGCCCGTCTCAATCTCGCGCGTCTTGGTATCAACAAAACGCTTATACAGATTCGTCGTCGCGTCGCCCGCCAGATTGTCCAGGAAGAGTTCGAGCAGAGCGGTTTCGCGGGCATCCAGCTTCAAAGTCGCCGGCCACACGAAGATCATCTGCCCGGGTTGCTGTTCGTTTCTGTGCGGGTATTCAACAATCTGAATCGTGCCCGGCGCGGCCATCTGCGGCTGAGGCAGTTCGGCCTCGGTCATAAACTTCCGTGCGCCTGCGTTCGGCTCGAGCCGATTGAGAATCTCGTCCATCTGGCGCAAGAGACTGTCAAGCGCCATCTCTTTGGGAAATGAGCCAATCATGCCCATGTTGCCCAGGTGGTAGTTGGCGCCGTGAAACTTGCGTATGTCTTCCGGCGTGATGGTGCGCAGGGCTTCGGGTGTGCCTCCTGAAGAGAAGGAGAGCGGATGCGCTTTTCCGTACAGCATCTGATCCATCGCGCGAAACAGGCGATAGTTGGGACGGTCGAATGAACTGACCATCTCATTATAGACCGTGCCTTTCTCTTCGAGTCTCAGCGTCTTATCCGCAGGATTTTCCGTGACGCCGAAGTTGCGAACCTCGCGACGAATCTCTTCGTCCGTGTAATCTGGATGCAGTAGCGCATCCATCTTGCGCTCGAACAATTTGTAGAAGACTTCCGGTCCGGCGGCTGTCTGAAATTGATAAGAGGTGCGCCATTGTTCGGTGAAGGCAGTCGAGCCGGCGAGCGACATATTTTCAAGGCTCGCCACGGCGCGGCCGATGTTGCCTTTGCCGAGCAGCAAGTGTTCCTGCGTGTGCGGCTCGCCCTTGTCAGAAGTCGGATAGGATTTGACCCAGATGAAGCCCTGCGGGACGGATTGGATTTGCAGGTAGTCGAGGACGAAGCCTGTCCGGGCGTGGACGAAGCGCCCGCCGATGGCCTGGCCCGCGTCGTTCAGGTAAATGTTCGCGGTGCGAAAGCCGTTGATGGTCTGCCCGGCCGAGAGGTTTTCGAGCGGGGCATTATTGCTGCCCCCTTGCGCGAGAGCGCGCGGCCACGAGCCGCATAAAATTGAGAGGCAGACGAGCATCACGATGAGAAGAGAAGGGCGACGAACGTTCATATGAACCTCCTGCGACTGAAAGTATTTTCCAAGGGTTAGAGAGAGGTGCCTCAAGCTCAGCTCCCGCGGCCAAAGGCGACTCGAATTCTATTACGGGTTACAAACGAATGCGACTAGAGTTCAGAGTTCAAGCTTCAGCTTGGCTGTCAGAAGCAGCCTGAAGGCTGAACTCTGAACAGTCGCCTCCAATCGAAAACCGTAATAATTATGTTCCTGCGTGAACGGCTGCATCGGGAGTGTAAGAGTATTTTATCACCCTTCATTTAGTCCAGCGTGAGTTTCCACAATCTAAGAACTCTAGCTCTTGAAAGCTTGCAGGACTTCGTCGGCGTGCTGCTCGACGTTCACTTTATCGAAGACCTTTTTGATCTTGCCCTCTTCGTCAATCAGAAAAGTCTTGCGCGCGACGCCCATAAATTTCTTGTCGCCCCAGGTCTGCTCGCCGTAAACGCCATAAGCGTCCGAGACCGCGTGATCCGTGTCGCTCAAGAGCGTGAACGGAAGATTGTATTTGGAGATGAAATCCTGGTGCGACGCTTCCGTGTCGAGCGAAACGCCCAGGACTTTGACGCCGTTCTCGTCGAGCGTCGAGTGGTTATCGCGGAAAGAGCAGGCTTCCTTGGTGCAGCCGGGGGTGTCGTCTTTCGGATAGAAATAGAGCGCGACCTTCTGGCCTCGCAAGTCCGAGAGTTTGACAGTTTTGCCCGTCTCGTCGCGCGTCTCGAAATCCGGCGCGATATCGCCTTCTTTAAGCATGAGTGCCTCCGTGCGTTAATGTTCAGAGTGTAGAGCTTGATGCCTATTCTAACGCGGATTAAAGCGGATTGCGATGAGGCAGCCCTCATCGCGCCGTCAGGTCAGAATCAAGTGCCATTGATGACCCTCAGGGAGCGAACGTCCAGATCGCTCGTTCCAACTCATCGAGTGTGAGGTTGATGGCGTCGGGTCGAAGCCTCAGAGCATACTTACGCAGATCGCTACATTCATAGAGAATTGTGAGCAACATGAGTCTCGCTCTTAAGCTCAGATCGAGTTCTGATTTCTCGTAACCGTAAGCTGTCAGCAGCGCTCTTTGCAGTTCGCCCCGCCCCTGCACCATCAGCACGCCGGGCGCGACAAACTCGTATTCATGGAATCCGCAGAACGAATCGCCAAAGTCGAAAAGGGAAGCGACTTGCCAACGCCCGTTCCTTTTCTTGAGTAACACATTGCCGGGATGGACATCGCCGTGAAGCATCACGGGTCTGAATTTGGCAGGCAACAGTGGAAGCCTCTGGGCGATATAGGCGGGTAGGCTCTCAAGCCATTCAGGGTTCGCGCCGCACACTCGCTGCCGCTCAACAGACTCCCGCTCTTTCTGCTTGATGAATTCATGCCAGTCGCGGGCCAAAGCCCCTTGCGAGAGCGGCGCGGCTTGAGCGTGCAGCTCTCGCATGACTACACCGAGGCGCGTGACAATCTCAAAACGCTCCGGCTCTTCGATGTCGGCCCACACCTCGCGCATCGGGATGCCGTCGAGATAGGTCATTACCAGATACGGCCAGCCTTCGAGTTCGCCTTTGTAGGCAACCTCCGGCGTCTCGATTCCAAGTGTGCCGTGAGCGAATTCAAGCGCTGCCGCTTCACGCCCGAACTGCCCGCGAAAGGGCGCGAAGATTTTGATGACGAAGAGAGAGTCAACGAAGAAGATGATGTTCTCGCCGAGCGGCGAGCGGCGCAAGCTTGTGTACGGGATGCGATGCCGCGCGCAGATAAGGGCCGCGGCCCGTTGCCACACCTCATCGTTGAAATGCAGATTGTAGTCGGCGGCAGAAACGATGAGCGGAAGATTTAATTGCATCAAGCGCCGCTGATTCAAGCGAAAGCGTTAAGTGCTGCCTAACTAAGCAGTCTGGTGAGCCAGTCCGGGTGCAAGTGCAAGCCGAGCAGACCGCCCAGTCCCATGATAAATCCGAAGCCGGCGAAGAGGATCGAAACCCACAGCAGCCAACGCTTGCGAGTTAAGGCCGTCACCGCCAGCATCGCCAGTGCAACCGAGAGCGCCGCGTCCGAGAGATCGAACTGGTCGTCTCTATAATTCAAGGCGTCGTACTGCGCTTCAAAGCCGTGCGCCTTTGCCTGCAACGCGTCCTCGTCCTTCTGATAACGATCAATCTCCGCCTCGTAATGCTTCAACTGCTCGTCAACCTGCGCGCCGTTTTGTGCGGAGCGCAACACCTGCGACTGGTCGCGACCCAATTCCAGCACGTGCTGTTTGATCTTCTTCGCTTGATACTCGCCCCAGGTATCAACAGCGTCCGACTTATCCTGCAACATGGCCTGCACGATATTGTCGTCTTTGACTTTCGTGACGGCCATAAACCCTGCGAGGATAGCGACCAGCACGGCGACGATGCTGTTGAGTCTATCTCGCGAATCATTATTCTCTGAGGCGATGTCCGGCAAGTTCTCCATATTCACACTCTAGCCTTAATTGAGGAGTGGTTGATGGAAGCAGGGTAACAAAATCAAAGCCTTCGCGGCGCATCTTAACCGGAGAGCAGCAGTCTTGCCAACGGCGACCGCGCCGGGCACAGCGGGTTCGTCACTGGCTCTTCAGATGGTAGCCTTTCGGCCTCTGGAAAAATCTGTTGGAAAAATCGAATTCGACGTTGCCGAGGCGTGACGAGGCGTAAGACTGATTGCCCGTCAAATCAACGCCGATGATGAGGTTCTTCAGATTCTTGGCCGCGTAGAAGACGTAGGTGAATTCCCCATTGCCAAAGACGGATTTGGTGGTTTTAAGTTTGACTTCGATCTTGAGACATTCCTGCTCGCCGAGCATCGCAGTTCCGGCTATTTTGTATTCGACATCCTGATGCACTCTGGCGAACGTCTGCACGTCGGAGAGGAAAGGTGAATCGGCCGCTTTGCCTTGCCCTCTGCGGTCCTCTTTGTACTCCCTGGTCTTCGGGTCGAAAGTAGTGGTCGGCTGATTCCAGCATGTGTAAGTAATCAGCGACTCGCTCTGCCTGCGATAGCAATCGTCGCGCTTCGCCGTCCTGAAAGTCACGCTGAAGCCATGTCCCATAAAGGCGGAAGTGTAAACCTCGGTGGCGATAAAATCGGGTTGAGAGAGGAGAATATCGCGGACGGTCGGGATGTAGTCGGGCGGCCTTAGCTCCCAGACTTTCTTGAGCAGCGCCAGCAAAGAGGCGGGGTAATGCGCCGCGTTCTGCTTATCGTAGGTGCTGAAATTATTCACCACGATTCTTTTCTCTCGCCCCCCGTATTTGAAGACGAGCGTTGACTCAAGGCTTGAATCATCCCACGGTTGAAAGACAGGAAAGACAGGCGCGGCCGTTTGAAAATCCTCTGCCTGGCCGAGACCGATTATCTCGTCAACATCATGGGCCGTGACCCAGGCCTCTTTGATTGAAAGTCGCTGGTTCTCAAAGCTAATCCCAGACCTCGCGCCCGCATCAACTTCGTATTCGATGCGTCCGCTCCTGTGAAGACGGAAATAGAGACGCGGCTGCAGGGGCGGGGCCATCCCGCGCTCGTGGTTGCAGACCGTCAGCACTATCTCATCATCAGCAGAAGCGACCTCCTTCTGCGTGCAAACGGATTTAGACTGTTGCGAGAGACCCAGCGCGGGCAGCAGGAAAATCAGCAGAGCGGCCAAGGAGATGTGTTGCATCTATTACCTGAAAATTCAATTGGCATCAACGAACACCCCCAGAACGGGCGGGATAGAAAAATTTGCATGATTTGGGCAAAGAGTGGCTGAACCGAGCCAGTCAAGTGACTGGTACTCAACCGAGTCGCCAGTTAATGATGCTATCAGTGTTGCAGAGGGGAAAGTGGCTGGCGAAGCATGCGTGTGAACCTTCTCAAAAAAGTTCCGTTAGACAACGCTTCAGGTCGTTTCGCCAAAGCGCAGCCGGGGTAAAGCCTTCTGTAGCTCTTTCATCCCGTCATCGCTGATCTTCGATCCGCTAATCAACAGCGTTTCCAGATTAACCAGGGCCTTCAGATGAGCTATGCCTCGATCACTTACCTGGGTCTGGAACAAACTCAACTTTTTGAGTCTGGTGAAAGGTTTGAGATACAGGAGACCGGCATCAGTAACTTTTGTGCCGCCGATCAAGAGAGTCTCCAGTTGCGTCAATTTTTTCAGATGAGCCAGCCCGCTGTCGGTGAGTTGTGTGCGGAACAGGTTAAGGGTTTGGAGTTTGGTCAGATTCTTGATATTGGCTACGCCGGCATCACCTATCTGCGTGAGCCGCAGGTCCAGAGCGCGCAGCTCAGGCAGCTTTTTAAGGAATACTAAATCCGCATCAGTAACTTTTGTGCTGTGAAGATCAATCTTGACGATTGGCTGGCCCGAAATCATTTCATCACGCTCAAACTTGCCGCCCAATCTGGTAATTTCAGCGATGGCTTTTGCCTGTGAATCAGTATCGGCAAATGCCGTGTATACGGAAGTCAGCAGAAGCAGCATCCCAAGGCAGAGTGTTCTGTAATTCATCTGTTCCTCCATCAAACCCGTCTTCACGCCAGAGCGTTATATTCCCGAATCTTCATCACATCAAGAGTAGAGTTGTAAAATGATTGTAAAAGTTGGTCGAATTAACCCGATGTGCGAGAGGTCGCTCACTCGTTGCCCGCCGCTTTCTTCATCGCGCGCAGTTCTTCCGGGATGAAATTGGTGATGTGGTGCGTTTCGATCTCACCGTCGGCGAACGCCTGGTAGAGCATGAAGTCGGGAAGTGAGAGGCAACTCAAGGGAGAATTGTAGTTGTAGCCTGTGTCAATGCCGATGGCGCTGTGCGAGATGTAGATGCCGTGTCGGCCCAGTCGCCCGAGCAGCGGCAGGAAAGACGTCGGCGTGTGGCCGAAGACGCAGGGCTTGCCGCGATACTTCTTATAAAAATCTTCATCGCGCGCCCAGAGCAGGTGACGGCGCTCGGTGTCGCGCGGATGCTTGCCATGATCCAGCCCGGCGTGGACGTAGAGCGCATAATCGTCCTCATGATAGAGCGGCATCTGGCGGAAGAACTCTATGTGCTCTGGCGGAACAGACTCTTCGATCTGGCGCCGCGCGTTGTCAAAATCTTCTTCCGTCTCCAGATGTAAAGGAGTCTCTGTGTACTGCTGAAAAGTCTGGTCGCCGCCCGTGACGTGCGCGAGCCACAGGCGCGAGTCGTCGTCTATGAAGTCGAGCATCATCTGCTCGTGGTTGCCGCGAATGACGATGACGCGCTCGGGGGTTCCAAGCTTCAACGCGATGACATCCTCGACGACGCCGGGCGCATCCGGGCCGCGATCAATCAGGTCACCGAGAAAGACGAGCGAATCGGAATCCTTGTCGTAAGGCAGTACGCCTAAGAGCGCGGCGAGTTGGGCGCGGCGTCCGTGAATGTCTCCGACCACAAAAGTTTTCATCTCAAGTGCCTCTCTGCGCGGGGCGCGAGCGTTCAATCTTTTGCATCAATGTTAGAAAGCGGGGGTCTTCGCGGAAAGCCTCCCAGTTCGGGTCGGACTCGAACCAGGCCTTGTTTTCATTGCCGAGATTGATGGAGCGCTCAAGCCATTCGAGCGCCAGGTCGCGCTCGTCTTCAAGCGCATAGAATGAGGCGAGCCAGTAAGAAGTGTCGTGATCGGCGGAGGCGACATCCTTGACCTGCTCGGTAATCTGGGCGCGCGCCTCAGCGTATCTGCCGAGCGCCCTCAAGTACATGGCGTAGATCGGGCGGATCCCGTCGAGGCGCGGATTCTTCTCCAAAACTTCTTCGAGCAGCTTGACTGCCGCCTCCGTCTCTCCTTTGTAGTAGAAGATAACGGCGCGGAAAGTTTTAATCAGCGGGTGGTCCGGCTCAACGGCTGTGCCCTGATCTAATTCAAGCAGAGCGTCTTCGACTCTCCGCTGGTAGAGAAAGATTCGAGCGCGATTGTAACTGGCCACGACGCGCTCGGCCGGATTCAGCTTGACCATGCGGTCGAAGCTTCGCAAGGCTCTATCGTAATCGCCGTCGAGACGGCGCAGGACGCCTGAGACGAAATGCACGCCGACATCGTTGGGCATCTCACGGCGCAGTTGTGAGAGGAGTTCACGCGCCTGCCTTTTATCGCCGCGCGACATGTAGATGAAGACCATGTGCATGCGCGCTTCAAAATTTTTAGGGTCAAGCGCGAGCGCCTTATCAAACTCTTCCTCCGCGACGTGGTAGTCCTCCGTGTCGCCGAAGCCTTTGCGGACGAGGTTGGCGTAACAGCCGCCCAAGGCGCTATGTGCGAGCGCGAAAGCGGGGTCAATCTCAGTTGCACGCTTGAAATGCTTGATGGCCGCGTCAACGTCTTCTCGCGCGAGCGTGTGGTAGATGAAGCGCCCCATGCGGTCGCGCCCACGCAAATATTCATCGTAAGCATCGGCGTTGGTGGTCGCTGCCTGCGCGAGCCCGTCCTTTTCCGCCGGACTAAGCTCAAGGCGCAAACCTTCGACGATGCGGCGCGCGATGGTGTCCTGGACGGTGATGATATCCGCAGAGTCCGCGTCGATGCGGTCGCTCCATAGGAGGTCGCCTGTTGCGACGTCCAACAGTTGCGCCGTCACGCGAATGCGGTCCCCGGCACGCAGGAACCCTGCGGCCAGCACTGCGCTCACATTCAACTCGCGCCCGGCATCGCGCGGGTCGCGTTCCATGCTCTGATACTTGATGATGACTGACGACGGCCGGACGACGAGCGATTTCACCTGCGCGAGTTCAGTGATGACGGCGTCGGCCAGAGAGAATTCGTAGAAACTCGATTCCGCATCCTGGCTCAGGTTTTTGAAAGGCAGGATGGCGACGCTCTTCTTCTCCTGATCGCCAAGGCTCGTCATGGGAGTTTCATGAGCGTCCTGCGAAGTTTGCGGAGCGGCCTGTGGGGGGGCGGCTGTGTGTGGAACTTCGGATGATCCGGTGACGTTGCGAAACCAATGCTTGAGCTTGGAAAGCGGGCCGCCAGTTCCAGGAAGATGGCGCGGCGCAATTGGCTGTACTTCTTCAATGTACTGCCCGCCGGCTCTGGCTGTGACTTCGCGCAGCACATTCTTCAGATCGTCCCGAAACTCCTCCATCCTCTGGTAACGGCCGCGCGGCTCTTTGGCCAGCGCGCGATCAAGCACCTGTTGCAAGCGCGGCGGAACATAATCTTTGCGCATCTCGGCAATCGGTTTAGGCTGATCGTGAATGACTGCGTGGCGCACTTCGACGCTGTTCTGGCCTTGAAAGGGCCAGATGCCCGTCAGCATCTCGTAGAGCAGCACGCCCGTCGAGAAGATATCCGCGCGCTTGTCCACGCGGTCGCCGCGCGCCTGCTCCGGCGCAGCGTATGTCGCTGTGCCATAGGGAATACCTATTTCGGTCAACTCGGTGTGATGGATGCCTTCGCTTCGCGCAGCATCTTCGTCGAGCAGTTTCGCGAGGCCGAAGTCTAAGACCTTTGCTTGTCCTGAATCTGTGACCATCACGTTGCCGGCCTTGATGTCGCGGTGAATGATGCCTTTGGAGTGGGCGCTGGCCAAAGCGTCAGCGACCTGGATGGTGATGGAGAGCGCGCTTTTCAATTCGAGAGGGCGACCCGAGACGAGTTGCCGCACATTGCGACCCTCTATGTACTGCATGGCGATGTAGTGAACGTTGCCCTGTTCGCCCAGATCGAAGATGGTGCAGATGTTCGGGTGGTCCAAAGATGAGGCCAGACGCGCCTCGCGCTCGAAGCGTTTCAGATTCGCTTCCCTGACGGTCAAATCAGGCGGGAGGACTTTGATGACGACCGAGCGTCCGAGCTTTTTATCAACGGCTTTATAAACCTCGCCCTGCCCGCCCGCACCGAGCTTTTCGAGGATGCGGTAATTATCCAGTGTTGCGCCAATCATTGGAGACTCTATTTAACTCCGAACCGTGTGTTACCGCAACTGTGAATGATTTGGCGAAATAAAACTTAAGCCACAGAGACACAGAGTCGCAGAGAAAGCAAAGCTAAAGGATTGATGAATGCGGCCAGCCTCGTCAATCTCTTCCCTTTATATTTTCTCTGTCCCTCTGTGTCTCTGTGGCATAGTTCCTAACTAGCTATTCCGAACTGGTTGAGCATGAACGCATAGTCGAACGCTATCTCGTGAAGGGCATCGTAGCGGCCCGATGAGCCGCCGTGGCCTGCGCCCATGTTGGTCTTCAGCAGCAGAATGTTATTGTCCGTCTTCGTCGCGCGCAGCTTGGCGGCGAACTTCGCGCCCTCCCAGTAGGGCACCTGACTGTCGTTCAAGGAAACCTTGATGAGCATCGCCGGATAGTTCTGCGCCTTGATGTTGTCGTAAGGCGAGTAGGACTTCATGTAGTCATAGGCGGGCTTCTCGTTGGGATTGCCCCACTCGATATACTCGCTCGTCGTCAGAGGCAGGGAGGCGTCGAGCATCGTGTTGATGATGTCAACGAAAGGAACCTGAGCGATGGCCGCCTTGAAGAGGTCCGGTCGCATATTGACGACAGCGCCCATCAACATGCCGCCAGCGCTCCCACCCTGGATGACCAGACGATCAGATGACGTGTATTTCTGGTTGATTAAATATTCGGCCGAAGAGATGAAGTCGGTGAACGTGTTCTTCTTCTTCATCATGCGCCCGGCCTCGCGCCAAGGCTCGCCGAGTTCGCCGCCGCCGCGGATGTGTGCGATGGCATAGATGGCTCCGCGATCAAGCAGGCTCAGACGATTCGAAGAGAACGTCGGCGTAATCGAGATACCGTAAGAGCCGTAGCCGTAGAGCAGGAGCGGGTTCTTGCCGTCCATCTTGATCCCTTTGCGATAGACCATCGAGATGGGAATCCGTGTGCCATCGGAAGCGGTCGCAAAAATCCGCTCGGATTTATAGTTAGCGCGGTCAAATCCGCCCGGAACTTCCGTCTGCTTGAGCAAGGTGCTGCGCTTCGCGTCCATGTCGTAATCGAAAGTTGAATTGGGCGTGACGAGCGATTGATAGCCGAAGCGCAGGATGCGCGTGTTGAATTCCGGGTTGGTGCTGACGAACGCCGTATAGACGGGTTCGGGAAACTCAACACGGTGCGACTTGTTCGTCTTCAGATCAACGACCCTGAGCTGTTGCAGCCCGTTCTCCAGCTCGGTGACGACCATGTGGTTGGCGAACATATCAATGTCGTCAATCTTCACATCGGCGCGAGGCGCGATCATCTCTTTCCAGTTCTTTTTCTGCGGGTCGGAGACAGGCGCAGTCACCAGACGGAAATTCTTCGCGCCCTGATTCGTGCGGATGTAGAAGAGGTCGCCCCTGTGCTCAACAGAGTATTCATGGTCCGCTTCGCGCGGCAGGATGATCTTCGGCGCTTCCATCGGTTTATCCGCAGGGATATAGCGATACTCTGTCGAAGTCTTGCTGCCAGAGACAATGAAGATCATGGCTTTGTCGCGCGTGCGCCCGCCGTAAACGTCGAACAGTTCGTCCTTGTCTTCATAGACCAGATCGCTTTTGTCGCTCCCGACGCTGTGGCGGAAGAACTTATCGGAGCGTTTCGTCACGGCATCTTCCGTCGAATAGAAGACGGTCTTGTTGTCGGTCGCCCACATGACCGAGCCGACTCTTTCAATATTTTCGGGGAGAAGCTGGCCCGTGCGCAGGTCTTTCACGTGAAGCGTGTATTGCCTGTAGCCGGTCGAATCCGTCGAATAGGCCAGATAGTTTCCATCATCAGAGACGTCATACGCGCCGAGAGACATGAACTTCAATCCCTTTGCCAGCTCATTGACATCAAGCGTGACCTCTTCTTTGGCCGTCAGGCTCCCGCGTTTGCGGCAGTAGATAGGATATTGTTTGCCCTGCTCGGTGCGCGAGTAATAGAAATAATCGCCTTCACGATAGGGAACTGTCTGGTCCGTCTCCTTGATGTGGCCGAGCATCTCTTTGTAGAGCGTGGCTTGCAGGGCTTCGGTCGGCTTCATCACGGATTCGGTGTAAGCGTTCTCTGCTTCAAGATAGGCCAGGACTTCCGGGTTGTTCTTCTCTCGTAGCCAGAAGTAGTTGTCCAGAAGCGTCTCGCCGTGGATGTCTGTTTTCTTTGGAGTCTTCTTTGCCATAGGTGGTTGTGGAGTCACTAGATTGTTCTGAGCCATGACAGCCAGGCTGAAAGGGGAGACGAGCATGGCAGAGGCCAGAACGTAGAGAGCGAAAATTTTCGAGAGTCTTTTCATATCTCCTGCCTTCTTTGGTGAAAGATTAAAAAAGTAGCGGTTCAGTTGGTCCTGAGGACAGCGGACGAGGACGCAGGGAGCCGGACAGTTGGGGCCCGTGCGGCACACGTGTCTTCAGTTAAATTGCTATACGCATGAATCAGACGGATGGTTCGGCAAGCACACGGCCCGCGTTTAATCGTGAACCGTTCAACCGCGCGGCGGCGTGCCCCAGCCCGAACCAATGTATTCGCCGTCTCTGACGATACAGGGCACGGTCGGGTCACCATCAGAGTAAGCGAACATCTCTTTCCGGCGCGCTAAATCGTTCTGCGCGTCGTAGTCCGTAAACGGAATATTATTCGAGTTGTAATAATCGCGCGCCTGTTGGCAATAGGGACATCCGGGCTTCGTATAGATAACGATTGACACAGCTTGTTCACCTCCGCGCCGAATAGTTTAGCAAGGCCGAAGGTGAAAGGCGAAGCCGCGAAAGTGAAGAGATGGATGATGGAGAACGCGCCCTCGGCTGAGAGCGGTCAGGGAGCACGGCTTGGAAAGCAGTCTAGAGCGCTTTGTGAATGACAAAAGCGGGCGTCAGTGGGTTCGAGTTCGGCTGTTCGCGTTCGATAATCAATTGATGTTTGGCCAGTTCGCGGCTGAGCATCCACTTGGTTTGAAATGTCTCGTTTAAGAGCCGCGAGTAGGGTTGCCGCCTGGTGAGATGATAGATGACCCCGGTCGCCAGAACACGCCCGCTGTAGAGCATTGAAGCCAACTTACGAGAAGTTAGGCCGCGCCAGAATTCACGTAGATAATAGCGCGTGTGATGGATCTTGAGCAGAAACAGTCCGCCGGGGCGCAGGACGCGCGCAATCTCGGCGATGGCTCGCGCATTGTCCATATAAGGCAGCGCGAGGCCACAGTTGACCACATCGAAGCTCTCGGAATCGAACGGTAAAGACTCGCCCTTGCTCTGAATAAAGACCACTTTCGCATCGGGCAGGTGTTCAGAGTAAAAATCGCGTCCCATCTTTAAGCCTAAGCCGGAGAGATCAGCGCCGATGCCGATGGCGTTGCTGTTGACGGCTAAAGGAAAAAGCGCCTGCCCTATTCCGCAGCCGACATCTAAGACGCGCTCAATTTTGAGGCGAGAGGTCAGATCGGCCTGAGCTTTAACACGAGAGGGGTCGTTGAGATCGAGAAGGAGGTTTTCCCTGGTGGTTCTGAAATATCCCTCGTCTTCCACAATCTTTTTGTCAGTAGCCTGAGTCATAATATTCCAAGCAATTAAGCATGAGTTGTCCGCTAAGGCTCCGGCGGAGCCGCAAGAGCAATCAAGTTGAGGAGCGGTTCTGAGGACATGGGCAGCATAAGTATCAATCGTGAGGTAAGAAAAATTCTATCAAATCGCGGCTAAAGAAAGCTAGCTTTTTTGTTTTGGGGCTGCCGAGGCGGAATCCTGAGGTCTGACACTTTTCTCCACTCGCCTTTCCAGTTGCTCTACGTGTTATACTCCGCACGTTCCTGAGAGCGCATGAAGTTGGAGCCGCTTGTTCCATGATTGACAGCGACCTGCTGGACCCTTACGAAAAACTGATCCCGATCGAAATCTTAGGCTGCCGCGTCGAAGTGCCTGAGAACAATCGGCTGCTGCGCTGTTTTCAGTTTCTTTCGCTGCAAACAATCTCTTACGGGGATTTCTGCTGGAACGGCGACTGCACCAACTGCCAGGTTTGGTATCGCCACGCAGGGCAGTCGGAAGGCGACGACCGGCCTGCGCTCTCATGTCGCACGAACGTCTTCGAGGGGATGGTCATCACGCGGCTCAGCCGCTTTGTGGAACTGGAAGGGATCAACAAGTAGAGCTTGAAGGATGAGCGAACAGATAAATATCGAAATCGGCGACCGCACGACTAAAGGCCCAGTGTACGCGCAGGTGCGAGAACAGCTCGAAGCGCACATCAGAAACAAGCAGTTCGCGTCCGGCGACACGCTCCCTTCGCCAGCCGCACTCGCTCAGAAACTCTCCATTGATAAAGGTGAGGTGCAGCGTGCCTACTTTGAGCTGGAAAGATCGGGACTGGTGAAGAAGAAGACCAGCAGAGATTTTCTGGGGAAAGAAAAGATCACCTACCTGGTCAATTGAAAATCAAGCAGAGAGAATGAGGGCGGAAGGATGGAGTAAACGAAAGATTTCATCAACCAAGCTTTCGTCCAGCCACCCTTCCGCCTTCATTCCGACTTTCGAACTCAGAGCAAGCCCTTCAATGCTCTGAAATCGAAAGTCGGTTAAGATCGCGACAGATCAATGGCGCGCGTCACGGCGATCACGGCGATAATCGTGCACATCGGAGCGCCGGTCGCGCCTATCCGAACGAAGCTCGGCACGGTCGCCACGTAATTCACGGCCATCGCTTCTGACCTCCATGCGATCAGCGCGCAGTTCCGCCTGCGATGCGCCGTCACGTTTATCCTTGCGATATTCGCGCGCGTCGGACCTCAGTTCACGCGCGTCCGAACGATCTTCACGGCGGTCGCCGCGAATCTCTCTGGTATCGGCGCGAATTTCCCTGCGGTCTGCGCGCAACTCTTTACGATCCTGTGGACTCGTTTGCGCTTGGGCTGACAGGCCAAAACTTGCCACCACTGTGGCTGCTAACAAAGCGCTACGAAAAAGTAGTTTCCTCATCTCTTCTATTCCTCCATGACTTCGAAAATTTCAACTCGTTGCCGCCGCAGGCCTGGAGGAGAGACAATACTATCCCGCGAGATGCGCCCACACATCGAACGCCACCCCAAGTAAAGTATTAACTTGCCTGGCGGAAACCCCTTGCTGTTCTATTAGACGCGCACGTGCTGAAGGCGGACGAAATTTTTTGAAGTGTGGAGAGTCGTCGTGATTTTCAGGTGTAGATGATAATTCGCCACAGAGGCTCAGAGACACAGAGCCATCAAAACAAGATCGGATAGCAGGTTTGTGATTTCAAATTTTGAATATAAGTTCTTCTCTCTGTGTCTCTGAGCCTCTGTGGCGACCCATTTGTCATGCTTGAAAATGAAACATAGATGGTAAGAGTGAGTAACCTTGGCTCAATATTTCGGCACGCTCGGGTCAACTTCATTCGACCAGGCCGTGATCCCACCTTTTAAATTAGAGAGCTTTCCAGTAAAACCTGCCTGCGTCAAAGCCTCTATCGCGCGTGCGCTGCGCCCGCCCATCTTGCAATGCACGACCGTCTCACGTGTGGGGTCAATCTCCGACATCCGATTCAAGACCTGCCCGAGCGGAATATGGATTGAGTTAGGAAGACGAGCAAATGCATACTCGTTCGGTTCGCGCACGTCTATGATCTGCAGATCTTCGCCTTGATCAAGCCTCTGCTTCAATTCCGTCACAGTCATCTCTTGCATGATTTATCAGTTTCTCCCTTGGTGTTATTTAAGGCGCGAGCATACCTCTGCGGTTTTCCCGCAGTCAATCGGACTCTCGGCGAGACAGCTACGAGCCGTGTGCCGCCCGATGGCGATCAATCCACCACGTTAATGGAACGAAGAGCCAGACGGTGAGCGCGAAAAATGCCAGAGCTTTCGGACTGCCCGGCACCGGGCCGGATGCGTTCCCAACGTAGAGCACGATCAAGAGCGCCACAAACGCCCAGAAGCCGTACCTCCCGATCCCATCCATCGCACGAGTCGCGCGCGCGTAAAGCCAGACGCCGATGATGAAAATGATGGATTCTATCAAAATGGTCGCGGGCACGGAGTTCCACAGATCAAAGCCCACTAGAGTCTGGCTGCCCGGAGAGAGTGGAAGGTCTGGCCTGTGAACAATCGCATCCATGAACCAGTGACTCAGGACGCCAATCCAGATGGCAACTGTTCCGGCCCAGTAGCGCGATAACAGGTAATAAAGCAGCGCGAACAAGGTCGCCCACGCAGCGGCCATGACCAGACTGTGCGAGTACGGATAGGAGACGAAGTCTAAAGGTGTGAAGGCAGTATGGCCCGGAGCGATTCGTACCTGCTCCCAGCCGAGCAGCAGAAAGAGAGGCCACAATAGATCAAGTAAGAGCGGAGCAGCTATCAAAGCACCGAGCGAGGTCTGAGGGGCAAACTTCTTCGCCGCCAGACCGACGGCGTAATGTCCTATGAACACAGAAAAATTCTCCTCTGATCACGATGGGCATTTAATGCGGCGAGCCGACGGATTCTACCTCAGATTCACTCAGCAGCAATCGTTTAAGTGCGCCGAGGTAAAGTTCTCTTCATTCATTAATCTATGGCACAAGGCCGTTCACCGCCGCAGACCGGAGAGGGCGCTGAGGAAGCACGGAGATTTCATCTTCGCTGTGTCATCTCTGTGCTTCCTCTCTCCGGCCTGCGGTGGTAAACGTCCCGATACTACAGATTAATGAATGAAATGACCCTGTGCTCCAGGGAATACCCGGTTTTCACAACTCGTAAAGATGCGCTACACTTGACGCAAATGTTAACTTTACATTCGAAGACAATCTGATAGTTAGAGGTAAACCCCCACGATGAGATTCGAGTTTTACCACTCAGGACTTGACGATACGCCGAAGCTCTCGGTTGACGGAACGGTCTCGCAGAGCATTCACTTTTCCCACTGGGAAGGTAATCACACTCCCGCATCCGTTAAAGCAGACACTTCGACTGAGATTGCGCTGAATCTGGTCGCTTCACCTGAGCGTGAACAGCTCACCGAAGGCATAGAGCTGGTCACGAACAATCACTTTGACACGGACGGTGTGCTGTCGGTCTGGACGATGCTTGCGGGCGAGCGGGCGCTGGAGCTGCGAGAAAAGCTGATTGCCGCCGCAGAAGCCGGAGACTTTTCGGAATATTCGAGCAGGGACGGCGTGCGCGCGAGCATCGTCATCCAGGGCGCGGACGCGGCTGTGCCTGGCGAAGACACCGGCTCGCCTCTGGCGCGTCATCTGGCGGGTAAGGAAGAGGCAGACGAAGCTCGTTCCTATGAACTGATTCTGCCCGAAGTCGAGAGCGTCCTGACGCGCACCCGTGATTACGAATTCCTATGGCATGATGTCTGGCAAAGAATCGAGGCCGCATTGGAAAGTTTCGCTCGCGGCGATTCGCGCGTTGAAGAAGATGCGGCGACCGGAATCTCGCTCGTGACGCTCGCGCCCGGACTCTACGGAGCGCAAGGATTCAGCCCGACTAAACACGCTGCGCCATTCACGGCGATCTCGGCGAACGCTCGCGGGCGACTCTTCCTGACAGCACTTCCGATGATGAACGGCTGGGGCTACCGCGTTGATTATCCTTACTACTCATGGGCCGAAACCATCGTGCGCCCACCGATCCGGCGGCGAGACTTCACAGGACTCATCGCGAGATTGAATGAGCTTGAGCGGAGCAAGACGAATGGAGGAGGCCAGCGTGGAGACTGGGCGCTCGACAGGAGTGAAATGACATCTGCCATCAAGTTTTTAGACCAGAGCAACCTGCTCGGTCCTTCGACGCTCTCTCCTGAAATAGTCTTTGAAGAGCTACGCGCAGAGTTGGGCGCGAACACGACCGCGAGCGTCGGGGCGGCATAAGGTGACTGACTGGAACGAGCGTTACAGGCGCGGCGAGCAGATTATCAAAGAGCCTCTGCCGCTGCTGGCGCGTCTGGCCGATGAATTAAGGCCGGGACGCGCGCTCGACCTGGCCTGCGGCGCCGGACGCCACAGTATCTTACTCGCCGAGCGCGGCTGGCAGGTCGTGGCCGTTGATGCTTCAAGCGTCGGCATCGAGATAGCAAAAACGTCTGCGCGCGTGCGCGGGGTTGAAGTTGACTGGCGCGTGGCAGACCTTGAGCGCGGAGAGTTTGAGATTGAAGCGGAAAGTTATGACCTGATTGGGGTCTTCTATTATCTTCAACGCGATCTCTTTCCGCAGATTCGGACAGGTCTTCGTTCTGGCGGCATGGTCATCGCGGCGATTCATATGGTTGACGAATCGCCCGACACCAAACCTATGAACCCCGAGTTTCTGCTTCGACCGGGAGAGCTGCGCGCAGAGTTTCGCGGTTGGGAAATCCTCTACGACTATGAAGGCGCTCCGACCGAAGGCGGACACCGGCGGCGCACGGCGGAGATAGTAGCCCGGAAGAAGTAGTTAGTAGTCAGTGGTCAGTCGTCAGTTGTTGATTCTTAATTGTTGGCATTTGAAGCCTGTGCGCTAGAATGACCGTGTTCTTAACTAACCACTGACCACTGACAACTGCCTACTGTTCTTATGCACGACGTTATCATCATCGGCGCTGGTGCAGCCGGATTGTCCGCGGCCCTTTGGTGCGACGAACTTGGTCTGGATACGCTCGTGCTCGAACAGGGAAGGGAAGTCGGCGGGCAGCTTCTGCGTGTCTATAATCCGATTGAAAATTACCTGGGCGTGCGCGCCAGAGACGGGCGCGAGATGCGCGACCTGTTTGCGGAACAGGTGAAGGATGCGGAATTTGATCTCTGGACTGAGGCGGAGATTGAGAGCGTTGACCTCAAGGCCAAACGCATCGCGCTTCGGAGCGGCGAAGAGCTACAGGCCATCAGCATCATCATTGCCACGGGCGTGCGACGTCGCACGCTTGGCATTCCCGGCGAGATGGAGTTAATGGGGCGCGGCGTGATGGAGTCGGGAAAGCGCGACCGTGACATGTTCGCAGGCAAAGACGTATGCGTCGTGGGCGGAGGCGACGCTGCGGCAGAGAACGCGCTGCTTCTGGCAGAAGTCTGCCCGACCGTGACGCTCGTCCATCGCGGGCAGAAGCTTCGCGCCCGTACGGAGTTCATCGAGCGGTTGCGCGGAGAGCATTGCATCACGGTCTTCAAAGAATCTGTGGTGCGGCGCATCATCGGTGAGCAGGAAGTCGAAGGCGTCGAGATCATGCGCGGGGGGGCAATTAAGCCTTTCCAGATGGCCGTGCGTGGAGTGCTGGTTCGCATCGGAGTCGAGCCGAACACTGAGCTGTTCCGCGAGCAGATTCACCTGGACGAGCGCGGCTACATCGTCGTCACAGGCGAACAGGAGACGAGCGCCTCCAACGTCTTCGCCATCGGCGACGTTTCCAACCCACTCGCCCCGACCATCAGCAGCGCGACGGGCGCGGGTGCGACGGCAGCGAAAGTGATTGCGGCGAGATTGAATGAGAGATAACTACGACGGCCGAAAGATTCGATATCAAATATGACTAACCCTGAATCTATTATCACCACTCTCGAAAATGCTCCGGCGATAATTATCCCGCTCGTGCGGGAAGTCCCGCCGGAAGTTCTGAAGCGACGACCGCAGCCCGCGAAATGGTCGGCGCATGAGCATGCGTGTCATCTGGCGGAGGTGCATCCGCTCTTCTCCAAGCGGCTCGACATGATGTTGAAGGAAACGCGCCCGCACCTCGCAGCCTACTACCCGGACCAGGCGATGGAGGAAGACGCGTTGCTGAAGGTGAATTTGGACGAGGCCCTGGAACGCTTCTCACTGGACCGCGCGCGGCTCGTCGAGCAGTTGAAAGATTTATCTGAAGATGAGTGGCTGCGCGAGGCGGAGCATGAAGAATACGACCACTATTCTGTCTTCATCATGTTCCGCCACTTGGCGCTGCACGACATGCTGCACGCTTACAGGATTGAAGAGTTACTGTTGAAGAAGGATTGGACGGATCGAGAGAAATGAGCGCGAGCGTCGAGAATGAAACGGAGCGCCCGCCCTATACCGAGGCGCATCTGGTGGCCTACCCGGTCGAGTATATCGCGGGCATAGACCTCTTTAACGAAGGCGAGTTTCACGCGGCGCATGATGCCTGGGAAGATCGCTGGATGGGCGAGGTCGGGGCTGCGGAGAAACTTTTCCTGCAGGCGATGATTCAATCGGCAGTGGCTTTTCATCACCTGGAAATCGGCAGACCGGGCGCAGCGCGGCGCATGTACCAGATGGCGAAAGAGAAGTTCGAGAGGCTCGGCGTAAGATGTTTTATGTCGCTGGACCTTGAAGACTATCAAACTCAACTTGACTGTGCGCTCTCCTGGCTCTTGACGGTGCCTGATCCGCGCGAGTTGACGCAGCCCGAGATGAAGCTGCCGGTTATCAGGTTGTTGCCGGAAGTGATGGAGTACGATTGATGAGTGTGAAGGTTGAAGAGAGCGGCGCGGGGCTTCCCGTAACGCGCCGTCAGGAATCGGCTGAACGCAGCGCGCTCTTCGCAATTGTGCGAGACGTGCGGCTGCTGCTCATAGCTTTGTGGCTGGGCGGCGCAGTCTTCTTCAGCGCCGTGGTTGCTCCGGCGGCGTTCAGTACTTTACGCTCACGCAATGTTCCCTATGCTAATGAGGCAGCGGGCACTATCGTGACGCGCACGCTCTCGGTCATCAATACGGGCGGATTTATCATCGCACTGTTGCTCATCATAAGCGCTTTTCTTTTCCGCAGAACCGCAACGAAGCGCGCTTTTTTTGTGGAAACCCTCTCGCTCGCTGTGGTCTTGATAGCGACGGGTCTGGGGCAATGGATCATTGCCGCTCGGATGTTAGCTTTGCGCGCCGCGATGGTGCGACCGATTGATGAGGTGGCGGTTGACGATCCGCTGCGCGTGAGCTTTAACAGCCTGCACGGTTATTCTGTCGCGGCGCTCGGCGTGGCGATTATCGCGGCGACTATTGCATTATTGCTGATCGCACGTCGAGCCAGGACCAAAACTTAGAAGCGAGCTGTTTTCCACCTCGCTCTGGATGGAGATTCTTAATCAAAGAGGGGAACTTTTGATGGAGACGATTGAGAAAGTTGATGAGTGGCGCAGGCATTATGGACAGTGGCAGGAGAGCCGCAGGCGCGGCAGCCCCCGCAGTGATGTCGGTGGCGATTACCCGTTCGTCGAAAACAAGCATGCACCCTTCACTCCGGCCCGTCGTGCGCTGCCGATGATGAATCTCGCGCTCATTTCATCTGCGGGCGCTTACATCAACGGCACAGACTCTTACGATGTTGACATTATCGGCGGCGACACGCGCTTTCGAGAGATTCCGCGAGAGGTTGAAGCGGAGGATTTGCTCTACTGCGCACGCGGCTGGGACACGGCGGCTGTGACTGAGGATAGAAACTCTCAGGTGCCGATAGATCGCCTGGCAGAGTTTGAGGGCAATGGCATCATCGGACGCCTTAATCCCGTCTGGTGGAGCTTCTGCGGACACATTCCCGATGCGGCGAGCCTTGTGGAAAAGTTATTGCCAAAATTGGTCGAGCGCGTGAAGCGTTACGAAGTTCAAGCGGCCTTGCTCATCCCGGCCTCGCGGCTATGTCATCAATCGATCTCGCTCGTCGCCCGTGGGCTCGAACTCGAAGGCATTCCAACGATGACGCTGGCCGTCGAAAGAGATGTCGTCGAAACGGTCAGGCCGCCGCGGTGCGGTTACTACGCGGGCGAGCTTGGCAGCGTGGCGGGTCGCCCCCTCTGGCCCGAACATCAGCGACGGGTGCTCGACGAAGCCCTGCGCCTGCTGGAGCCTATGGACCAGCCGACTGTGCGCAAGCTGGTTGTTGAACTGGAAAGCCAGGTGGAGAAGGAGCGGGGAGAGAAATAAAAATCGTGACAGGTGGCAGGTGATAAGAAAAAGTGCTCATCCTGTCACCTGTCACGATTTACTTGTTACGGTTTTTTGATTAACCTGCCCGATGATCTCTGAGACCTGGTCGAAATCGAAGGGCTTGCCGATGATGCCGTTGACCAGATTCTTGTCGTCCGGGGCCACGGCTGTGCCCGCGCCATGGCCTGTGACGAGAATGATGTTCATCTCAGGGCGGCGGTGGCGAATCTCGCGCGCCACTTCCCATCCATCCATCTCAGGCATCGAAAGGTCTGTGAAGACCAGATCGAAGTTTCCGGCCGTCAGTTCACGAAGCGCTTCACGACCACCTTCAACCGTCTTGACTGTGTGACCGAGCATGGTCAGCATGTCGGCCAGCGTCTCGCGCACGAACTCCTCATCGTCAACCACCAGAATGTTCATCGAAGGAATCTCGCGCAAAGCCGCTCGCTCGCGCTTAATCAACTCGGTAGAGTCAACCGCGGGCAGATCAATCTCAAAGGTCGTGCCCTGACCCGGCTCTGATTCTACGCTGAAATGGCCTCCGTGGCGCTCGATGATCCCGTAGCTGACGGCCAGCCCGAGTCCCGTGCCATGCGCTCCCTTCGTGGTGTAGAAAGGCTCGAAGATGCGTTCGCGCACATCTTCAGCCATTCCCAATCCAGTATCCTGAAAGCGTAAGACGAGATGATCGTTGGCGCGCTCGCAGCTGATATTCAGATTGCCTCCGAGCGGCATAGCGTCCACGGCATTGACGATCAGGTTAACGAAAACTTCGCGCAACTCCGATGCGCTGCCCTGAGCGTAATAGGGGCTCGGGGCGTTGAGTTCAACCTGATAGAGCAGTCCTCGAAGTCGCGCTTCGTTCTCCCAACGCGTCCGCGTAATCTCAATCGCGTCGCGCAGCAGAAGGCTGACGTCGAGCGGCTCGAACTCCTTGGAGGGCGACTGTCGGGCGAACGTTTGAATGCGTCTGACGGTCGCTGCGGCGTCTTCGGCTGCGGTCTGAATCACATCCAGATTGTGGACGAGCGCGTCATCGTCAACCATGCGTCGCATCAACTGAGCGCGCCCGAGGATGGCCGTGAGCGCGTTGTTGAAATCGTGCGCCACGCCCGAGGCGAGCTGGCCCAGCGCACGCAGTTTGTCGGCCTGCGCCGCGCGCTGGCGTTCCTGTTTCTGCTCCGTGATGTCGCGCGCGATGCCGAGCACGCCCGTCGTGTAACCGTCAACGATGAGCGGCGCCGTGTCAAAAAGCGCATAGCGTAGATTCCCGTCATACGAGAAGAAACGCGCTTCATAAGTTTGAGGTTTGCCTTCAAGCGTGCGGTGAAAGCACTCGGAGGCCACCTCTCTGTCTCCCTCGAAAGTTATTTCAAGGAAGGAGTGACCGATCAGGTCTTCGGACTTGTATCCGGTCGCGGTAATGGTCGCCGTATTGCACCACTGGAAGTGGCCTTCCGTATCAACCGCGTAGATTGATTCGCGCGCGCTCTCAAGGATGTTCATCAGAAGCGACTGGTGCTCGCGCGCCTTCGCTTCGGCTTTTCTCAACTCGGAAAGGTCGCGCGCCGTGCAGACAGCGCCGACAGTCTTGTTACCTTTTTCGATGATCGGCTCGGCCGTCACCAGCAAGGGGCGGTTGAAACGTTCGGGCACTATCTCAATCGTCACGCTTCTGCCTTCCTGGATGGTCTTCTCGACCAGGCAAGTGTTGCCCTCGCTGGTGCGGAGAATGTCGCAGCAGCGGCGGCCCAGCATCAGGTGCGGCCAGGTGTCCTCCATCGCCGCGCCTGCGCGATTGACGCGGATGAGCTGCCCGGCATTATCAAAGATGAAGATGCCGTCCGACATCGCGTTAAAGGTCGTCTCCCACTCCTTCTTGGCGCGCCCGGTCATCTCGAAAAGCTCAGCCTGCGCGATGCCCGTGGCGAGCTGTGCGGCGACTGCTTCGACCAGCGCCACCTCGTCTTCAGTCCAGCGCCGCACGCGATCCGTCTGGTGGATGCAGAGCGCGCCGCGAAAACGACCGTTGACGATCAGTGGGCAGATGATCTGTGAGCGCAGATGAACCTGAGCCGCTTGCGCGCGAACCTGCGAGTTGAAATCCGCCGGACCGTCCTCATAGTTAAGCGCGTCGTCAATCACGACGGGGCGGGGCGAGCGCAAGATGCGCTGGGCAATCGGCTCGTCAAAGCTCATCTCAAGATGCTTGATGCTCGAAGAGTTCGGCGCGACGTACTCATGCTCGGCGCGCGAGCGCGGATTTTCGGCGTCGTACATGTAGAGATGGGCGCGTGAAGCGGAAAGCGCGCGTCCCAGCTCGCGCGTGGCCGTACTCAAAACTTCCGAGAGGCTCAGCGAAGCGCGGATCGCTAGGCTCAGGCGATTGATCAGAGACTCGCGCGCCGAAGTAGCTTCCGCTTTCTGATACAGCCCTGCCTGTCGAATCGCTATCCCGGTCTGGTCGGCGACCGCGCGCGCCAGCGCTATGTCTTGCTCATGCCAGCGGCGCAGGCTGCGTGTGGTCGTGAAGGCGAATGCTGCGGGCATCTCGTCGCCAGCTCTAATAGCCACGCCCATGATGGAGCGCACGCCGGTCGGTCGCAGAAATTCGTTGTAAATCTCGCGGATCCGTTCGTCGTTGGCGGCGTCGTCGAAGGCCAACGCCCCCTGTCGGTCAATCCCGTCAAACAAATCCCTCATCCTGGAAAGAGGGAAGTCGCGCTCGGCAGGGCGAATCCCGGGGGCATGATATTCGGCAGCCAGGGTGATGCGCCCGCCGACTTCGTCCTTCATAAAGATCGCACAACGATCAACGCCAAGATATGTGCCTAGTTCTTTGACAGCCGTGCGGAAAACTTCCGTGATGTCGAGCGAGAGGCGAACGGCGCTCGAGATGCGATTGACCACGGCCTCGCGCTCCACTTGCTGCTCGAGAGCATGCTGCGTGCGTTTGCGCTCCGTGATGTCGCGTGCGACCCAGATGACGGAGTCCTCCATCATCGGCGAGACCGCCCCTTCAAACCACACTTCATCGCCCTCAAGCGTCAGACTGTATTCAATGTTGACGGGCTGCCTCGTTCCCAGAGCGCGCTGGATGTGGCCCAGAAAAACGTCGGCTTGCGCGAGAGGTAAAACTTCATGCAGAGTTTTGCCGATTAATTCTGCGGGAGGTTTATAAAGCAGCCTCGGGTTAGTCGGGGCGACCTTTTTGTAGCGCCCTTCAGCGTCAAGCACAAGGATGACGTCCGGCATGGCCGCGAAGAGGGCGCGCAGCTCTGCTTCGGACGCCTGTAGCTCCTCTTCCACACGCTTGCGCTCCGTGACGTCGCGGGCGATACCCTGGACGCCGACAGGCACGCCCTTCTGATAGATGAGCCGCGTGCTGACTTCGAGCGGAACGCGGCGACCTTCTTTGGAAATAATCGCCAGCTCATAAACGGTGGCAACATCTTCGCTGGCTTTACGGGCGATCATCTCGCGCGCTCGCTGCAACTGCTCGGGAACGACGACCTCAGCGATATTCATCCTCAAGGCTTCATCGCGCGTGTAGCCCGTTATCTTTTCGCCCGTCCGGTTGAGCGAGGTGAAGTTTCCCTGCAGGTCGTGCGTGTAGATGATGTCGTTGGCGTTCTCGAAAAGCTCGCGATATCGCTCTTCGCTCCGGCGCTGCGCTTCTTCCGCGCGCTTCCGCTCGGTGATGTCTTCCGTGTGGATCATCACGAGGTCAGGAGGCACAAAGACGTAGTGGACGATGAGCAGTTTCTGCTCATCCGAGCCGTGAAGCGCCCACCACGTCTGCTGCCGGATGGTCGTCTTCTCCTGAAAGCAGCGCGAAAGGGCATCCAACACTGGCTGCCTGTCACGGTAAAGGGCGCTGGCCCTCTGACCTAAAAGCTCGGTGACGTGACCCTTCGTGAAGGCTTTGGCGGAGTCGCTGTAATCGACCAGCTCAAAATCGTCTCCAACTTTACGCCAGGAATAGGTCGGAATCGGGAAACCTTTGTACTGCGCCCTGAAACGCTCTTCCGATTCACGGATCGTCTCTTCGGCCTGTTTGCGCTCTGTGATGTCCCGCACGACGCTGCGCACGCCCACGGTTTTCCCGTCCGCATCGCGCACGAGCGTCGGCACGCCCTCCAGGTAGCGGGCAATGCCTTGAGCGTTCTCCACACGATGGACCCAGCGCACGGGTTCATCAGTTGAGTCCTCTTTCGTTCCCGCGATAGCTTCAGCGGCGGCATCTTCACCCAGCAGATCGCTTAACGATGCTCCCACCAGCTCGGAAACTGGCCGACCGAAAAAACGCGCCCCGGCTTCGTTGATGCTGGTGATGCGACCTTCCATGTCGCGCGTGTAAATGATGTCGGCAGCCTGCTCGACAATCTCCCGATAACGACGTTCTATGCGGTGCCTCTCCGTCAGGCGAGCCACTTTGACCAGAAGCTCCTGGCGGCGGAAAGGCATTTCGAGATAGTCGTCGGCGCCTGCGGTCAGGGCGTTAAGACTACTGCGCTTTCCGGTGCGAAGCGCGCTGGCCAGAAGGACTGGAACGTAAGCCGTGTGCGCGTCCTGCTTGAGGCGACGGCACAGCTCCAGCCCGTCCATCTCCGGCATCACGACATCGCTGATAACAATGTCGGGCTCGACGCTCGCTGCGATTTCCAGCGCCTCCGGGGCGCTCTGAGTCGTCAAGACTTTATAGCCCTCTTGTTCGAGGATGACGGTTAGAAGTTCAAGGACTTTGGCTTCGTCGTTGACGACGAGCACGGTCGGGCGCATCTGTTCTCTCTTCATCTCTGGCATTGGGGCAAAACGCTGCTAGTGAAATTAGATATATCGCGGAACTTCAAGCTCTGGACATCAGCCAATTGCGTGGGAGGATTCCGTGAAGGGCGGCCAAGATTTACGAGGAATTTGCAAGACGTTCGAAACTCAGTTTGCTGTTATGTTTTCGCCATGGGGGGCGGAAACATCAATCTAAGTATAGCAAAGCGAGCAGGAAGTAGAAAGAGGAAAGGTAAGGAGCGAAATCAAGAGCGTCTGAGGGCGCGAATTAGAGGCAGTCAGAGCCCCACCACGGTTCTGACTGCCTCTTTTTATCTACTTGCTTTTTGTTTTGGCAAAATAGCCCTGTCTGTAGGTCAGACGCAGGTTTTGCCTGCGCAGCTCCGGGTTGACTATCTCTATCTGCACTTTGCGGAACGAGCCATCCTTGTTTCTGTTCGTGGGCGTGTAGGCGATCAGATATTGCGAGCGCAGTTCAAGTTGAATCTGTTCAAAGGCGGCGCGCAATTCCGTCTCATTTTCAGGGAAGAAAGCGCGACCACCCGTCCGCTCAGAGATCTTCCGCAGCGCACCTTTGTTGATGCCATCGTAGTATTCATCGCCGATGCCGATAGCGTAGATCACGGCATCGTTTTTCAAGGCGCGATCAATGGCCTCATCCATATGCTTATGACTGCTCGTGTCCTGTCCATCGGTGAGCAGGATGATGGCGCGCCGTGTTTTATCGGAAGTCTGCGAGAGCACTTCGTCGGAGGTCACCCAGATGGCGTCCCAGATGGCGGTCGAGCCTTGGACGGATTGGTTTGTGCCGGAAATCGGCGGCGTGCCCGCGATCTGTCCATTGCCGATGTAACCGGAGGGCGGAACGAATTGCACGCCGTCGAGCGCTCGACGGACGCGCGAAGCGTTGCCGGTCAAGCTCTGTTCGAGCGTGGCCTCTCCGGTGAACGAGACGACGGCCGCCTCATCTTTGTCCGGGCGAATCACCGCGTCAACGAACGAGCTGGCCGCGGCCTTTTCAATGGGCAGCGTCCTCTCTTCGGAGATGCTCGTGTCAACGAGGATGGCGAGCGAAAGGGGCAGGTCGGTCTGGCGGGCGAAGGTAAAGACCTGCTGCGGCTGCCCGTCTTCCGTGATACCGATGTCTTCCTGCTTGATGGTCGTCACAAACCGTTTCTGTTTATCAACGGCCGTGAAAAGAATGTTGGTCAGGTCCGTTTCGACGCGCACCACTTCGTCGTCCTGAAGCGTCACGTCGTCCTCTTTTTTCGGCGAAGGCCTGGGGCTGGGGGTTGTCTGCGGATTCGTCTGGCGCGGACGACTCTTCTCTTGCGTCGCCGCAGGGTCCTGCTGCTGCGCGCTCGCGCCGACGGAAAGCAGACCGCTCAGCAATAGCGAGCCAGCCAAACTGAATGCCAGAGCCATTTTAATATTATTTCGGTAAAACATCTTGATTGGTAAATGGCGAATGGCGAATGGCGAATGGATAAAATCGAAATGTTCTATTCACCGTTCACTATTTGCCATTTACGATCCTACTTTCTAAGGCTATCTGAAATCGCCTTGTATCCTTTTCTGGTTTTGACCTTCAGGCCGCCGCGATTGTCGGCGAGCTTGACCTCAATCTTCCGTTCGCTGCCGTCATATTTATTGTTTGTCGGCGTGTAGGTCAGAATATAGGTCGAGCGCAGCTCTTTGGAGATTCTCGTAAAGGCACGCTCAAGCTCAAGGACGTCGCCGGTGAAAAACGCGGAGCCGCCGGTCTCTTCGCAGAGACGCAGAAGGTCACGGTCAACGGCACTTGAGACAGTCCCCATCTCGACGCCGGGCGCAGAGCCTGAAAGCCCAGCCTTGGTCGAGACCGCGAAGATCGTCGTCTCGGTGCGCTGCGCTATGTCAATCGCATCTTTCAACGTGGCGCGGCTATAGTTGTTGTCGTCGCCATCTGTGATGACGACGATGACGCGGCGGCCCGGAACGCTCCGCATCTTCTCGTCGCAGAACTCCCAGATGGCGTCGTAAAAGAGTGTGCGGTTGCCGGGCTTGCCGATGTTGTCAACGGCCTTGTCCAAAAGGTCTAGCTTGTCCGTGAAATCCTGACGGAGTTTGATCTCATGGTCGAAGGTGGCAAAGGCCACGCGGTCTTTACGTAGTCCCGTGACCGTGTAGATAAAGTTCTTGGCCGATTCCTGCTCGAACTTCAATTTGCCGGCGACCGAGCCTGAGGTATCCATGAGCACGGCGACGTAGATGGGCTGGCTGTCTTTCTCATCAAAGAAGCCTTTGATCTCCTGCTGCTGCTTATCTTCATAAATGAGGAAATCATTTTTAGTCAAACCCGTCACGGGCTGTTTCTTCTTATCCTGAACGGTCACGGGCAGTCGCACCTCGCGGATGTACACGGGGCCTTCCTGATCGTCTGTGGGAGTCTGCGACGGGCGCGGCTGTTGCTGCTGAGAAAGGGCTGAAGGCTGCGAGGCGGCCGAAAGAGAGAGCGCGAGCGCCGCAGCAAACAGAAAACGATGAAGGACAGATCGCATAGCTAATAAAAGATAAAATAAGGTGAACTTAATGGTAGCGTAAAATTGTGCCAAACGCTCGCGGTTTTGATGCCGACGAGACGAAGAGCCGTTGCCCTTTGTGACATTGCTATAGTACAGCAACTTGAGCCAAAATCGCATGCCGTCTATCGCCTCTTGGATGCCTGTCAATCAAAAAGGCGAACGCAAAAATTGAGCGCACCAATTATGCAAACAATCTTCTGGCTTTTCCTGGGTCTGGCCGCAGGCTTTGTCTTTATCATCTTTACTCGAAAATTGAGTAAAGAGCTGGAACGGCGCATCCTGGCCCTCGGCCTCGTCGCCGCCGCCTTAATCTACGCCTTTTTCGCCGCCACGGGCTATGCATCAGGCTGGATAGCGGTCGAGCTGATCGGCGTTCTAATCTTCTCTGCGTTTGCCGAACTTGGCGTGAAGCGTTCGGTGCTGTGGCTGGCTGTAGGTTGGGCACTGCACCCGCTCTGGGACGCCGGGCTGCACCTGTACGGCGTTGGCGCATACGTGGCTCCGGCAGTGTACGTCCTCATGTGCATTGGCTTTGACGTCTTTATCGCCGCTTATATTTTTATCATGATGCAGCGGGATGTGGCTGCAACTCTTCAGCGGGAGTAATCTGGGACCAGGTTTTCGGTCAGGCTCCGGGCTCTAATTCAGCAAGAAGCTGGGCGAGTCGGTCTGGAAGTGGCGCTGTCAGTCGAAGGGGAGCGTTTGTCCGCGGATGGTGAAAGGCGAGCTGCTCGGCATGCAGGAACTGCCGATTGAGCCTGGCTATCGCTGCGCGCACGTTGACATCCTGCACCGTCTTGTCGCGCCCGCCGCCATAGACTGCGTCGCCCACCACAGGGTTTTTGAGCCATTGTAGATGAACCCTGATCTGGTGAGTCCTTCCGGTCTTAATCTCTACGTCAAGTAAGGTGAATCTTTCATAACGCCGCCGCACGCGATAAAGCGAGAGCGCCGGGCGACCGCCGGGCACCACAGCCATGCGGGTCCGGTTTCGCGGGTCGCGCGCAATGGGTTGATCGATGCGGCCCGTCTCTGGTTCGACCCGCCCATGAACGAGCGCGACGTAGGATTTAAAAACTTCGCGTGCGCGAAATTGATCTGCCAGATTCTCATGCGCGGCTTCGGTCTTGGCGACGACGATAAGGCCGGAAGTATCTTTATCGAGGCGGTGTACGAGACCGGGGCGCGCCTTCCCTCCGCGCGTCGAGAGTTGCTGGAAATGATAAGCGAGGGCGTTGGCGAGCGTTCCCGAAGAGACGCCAGCCGCCGGATGCACGACTAGCCCGGCGGGCTTGTTGACGACGATTAAATCCTCGTCCTCGTGGATGATTTCCAGAGGAATATTTTCGGGCGTGAACTGAGTCGCATCAACGGGAGTGAGCTCGACTTCAAGTTCATCACCGGCGCGCACCTTGTACGAAGCTTTCGACGTGTGGCCGCCAACCAGCACCTCACCGTCTTCAATTCTTTCCAGCACATTGGGATCCTAAGCTTAGAATTCCACGTGGACAAGTTGTCGC